>ERZ840096.931-NODE-931-length-36177-cov-9.253613_pt1 | contig 36177 bp, 28 predicted proteins | sample MGYA00519878_ERZ840096 | MGnify/ENA primary metagenome ERZ840096 (study PRJEB31850, sample SAMEA3708865) | human gut metagenome | biome: human gut; feature: human-associated habitat; material: faeces | place: China | collected 2014 ...
CTGAGAAATGGACCAATTATAAAGCTCACCAAAAATTAGTGAACCCTGCCAACAAACGCCGTCTGGACATCATCGTAGTAGGAACCGGACTTGCCGGTGCCAGTGCTGCCGCTTCCCTCGGTGAAATGGGTTTCAGAGTATTCAACTTCTGCATCCAGGATTCTCCGCGCCGTGCACACTCTATCGCTGCACAGGGCGGTATCAATGCTGCAAAGAATTACCAAAACGACGGTGACTCCGTTTACCGTCTGTTCTACGATACAGTAAAGGGCGGTGACTACCGTGCCCGCGAGGCCAACGTTTACCGTCTGGCTGAAGTATCCAACAATATCATCGACCAATGCGTTGCACAAGGCGTTCCTTTCGCCCGCGAATACGGCGGTACGCTGGACAACCGTTCTTTCGGTGGCGCACAGGTATCCCGTACTTTCTACGCTAAAGGCCAGACCGGACAGCAGCTGCTGCTGGGCGCATACTCTGCATTGAGCCGCCAGGTGAACGTAGGTACCGTGAAACTATATACCCGCTATGAGATGGAAGACGTTGTCCTCATTGACGGACGCGCCCGCGGTATCATTGCAAAGAACCTCGTTACCGGTAAATTGGAACGTTTTGCCGCCCACGCAGTAGTTATCGCTACCGGAGGTTACGGCAACGCCTACTTCCTTTCTACCAACGCCATGGCATGTAACTGCTCTGCAGCAATGGCTTGCTACCGTAAAGGTGCGTGGTTTGCCAACCCGGCTTACGTGCAGATTCACCCCACTTGTATTCCGGTTCACGGTGACAAGCAGTCCAAGTTGACTTTGATGTCCGAATCTCTGCGCAACGACGGACGTATCTGGGTTCCGAAGAAGCTGGAAGACGCCAAGAAACTGCAAGAAGGTACACTGCAAGGAAAAGACATTCCCGAAGAAGACCGCGACTACTATCTGGAACGCCGCTATCCGGCATTCGGTAACCTCGTTCCGCGTGACGTTGCCAGCCGTGCCGCCAAAGAACGTTGCGACAAAGGCTATGGCGTGAACAACACAGGCCTTGCCGTATTCCTTGACTTCAGCGATGCCATCAACCGCTTAGGTGTCGACGTGGTGCGTCAGCGTTACGGCAACCTCTTCGACATGTATGAAGAAATCACCGACGTGAACCCCGAACACAACCCGATGATGATTTATCCGGCTATCCACTACACCATGGGTGGTATCTGGGTTGACTACGAACTGATGACCTCCGTCAAGGGTCTGTTCGCTATCGGTGAATGCAACTTCTCCGACCACGGTGCAAACCGCCTCGGCGCTTCCGCACTGATGCAAGGTTTGGCCGACGGTTACTTCGTATTGCCCTATACTATCCAGAACTATCTGGCCGACCAGATTACCGTTCCCCGCTTCTCTACCGACCTGCCTGAATTTGCTGCTGCAGAAAAGGCTATCCAGGACAAGATTGACTGGATGATGAACATCAAGGGTAAAAAGTCCGTTGACTCCATCCACAAAGAGCTGGGTCATGTAATGTGGGAATATGTAGGTATGGGACGTACCGCAGAAGGTCTGAAAGAAGGCTTGAAGAGACTGAAAGAAATCCGTAAAGAGTTCGAAAAAGAACTGTTCATCCCCGGTGAAAAAGAAGGCATGAACGTAGAGCTTGACAAAGCTATCCGTCTGTACGACTTTATCATAATGGGCGAGCTTGTTGCTTACGACGCCTTGAACCGCAACGAAAGCTGCGGTGGCCACTTCCGTGAAGAATACCAGACTGAAGAAGGCGAAGCCAAGCGTGACGACGAGAACTACTTCTACGTTGCTTGCTGGGAATACCAAGGCTCTGATGAAAAAGAACCGGTATTGCTGAAAGAACCTTTGGTTTACGAAGCGATCAAAGTACAGACTCGTAACTATAAGAGCTAAGTAAGTTAGTTATTATTAACCCGCTATGAGCAGGAGTTCCCGTAACTCGCTGCTTGTAGCCCATAACAGTTCTAAAACAATGGATAAAAATATATCATTTACGCTCAAGGTATGGCGCCAGAAGGGTCCGAAAGCAAAAGGCGCTTTTGAAACATACCAAATGAAAGATATTCCGGGCGATACTTCATTCCTCGAAATGCTGGATATTCTGAACGAACAACTCATCAGCGAGGGCAAGGAGCCGGTTGTGTTTGACCATGACTGCCGCGAAGGTATCTGCGGTATGTGCTCTCTTTACATCAACGGCCATCCGCACGGTCCTGCAACAGGTGCCACTACCTGTCAGATTTATATGCGCCGTTTCAACGACGGTGACACTATCACTGTTGAGCCATGGCGTTCTGCCGGCTTCCCGGTAATCAAGGACTTGATGGTGGATCGTACCGCTTTCGACAAGATCATGCAGGCCGGCGGTTACGTCAGCGTACGCACGGGAGCTCCCCAGGATGCCAACGCGATCTTGATTCCGAAGCCCATTGCCGATGAAGCTATGGATGCCGCTTCCTGTATCGGTTGCGGTGCTTGTGTAGCTGCTTGTAAGAATGGTTCGGCCATGCTGTTCGTTTCCGCTAAAGTCAGCCAGCTGAACCTGCTGCCCCAAGGCAAGCCGGAAGCGTTACGCCGTGCAAAAGCCATGTTGAGCAAGATGGATGAGCTGGGATTCGGTAACTGTACAAACACTCGTGCTTGTGAGGCAGAATGTCCGAAGAACGTTTCTATCAGCAACATTGCCCGCTTGAACCGTGACTTCATCATTGCGAAGTTGAAAGACTGATCAGCACTTTCTACATTTGATTAATATCACAAAGAACTCCTCTTCCGGGAAACCGGCGGGGGAGTTTTTTTATGAGGAAACTTTATTATCATTTCGCCACCCATTTAACGCATATGGAATACAAAAAGATAACTCGTGTGCGAAAACAGCAAAAAATCAGTGAAATAGTTTTAAAAGGAACGCCGTGACAGGACTGATATTTGGAAGATACGGACAGAACCTTTACATTTGCAATGTGATTTTTTTCATAGTATTAGATTTAAGGTTAACAAAGGTTGGAGTACAGCGGTACTCCTTTTTTTATGCCTCCCAATAAGGAGTCCTTTTATCTTAAGTGATAGACTCCGCCCACCAACGCTTTCACCACCCCTTTCATTTCCAGTTCAAAAAGTAAGGCACTCATCCGGTTTACCGGCAGGTTGGCCTCTACCACCAGTGTATTGATGTGCAGGTCGCCCCGGCAGGACAGGATATGCACCACCCCCTCTTCCTCCTCCGACAGATCCGGAAAAAGATTCCGCTGGACGGCTTCGGGTTTTTCCGCTTTTGAAACAGGCATCCATCCCATAGCACAGACCAGATCCTTCGCAGACTGGATCAACGCCGCCTTATTGTCACGTATCAACCGGTTACAACCGATAGAAGCAGCATCCGACGCACGCCCCGGAACGGCAAAACAGTCACGGTGATATCCCACCGCCAAATCAGCGGTGATGAGCGAACCTCCTTTTTCGGAAGACTCTACCACCACCGTAGCGTCACACATACCCGCCACGATGCGGTTGCGGCTGACAAAGTTGAAGCGGTCAGGATTGGTTTCGGTAAGAAATTCTGTAAGCAAGCCACCATCCGCCAACATATCGACAGCCGTCTTGCGGTGTACGAATGGATAAATACGGTCCATCCCATGCGCCAGCACCGCCACGGTGGAAAGCCGGTTTGCCAGCGCAGCACGATGTGCGTGGATATCAATTCCATACGCCAGCCCGCTGACAACCAACACATCCGGGCAAAGCACAGCCATCTCATGCAGGAAATCGGCACAAAACTGTTTCCCGTAATCGGTGGCACGGCGAGTACCGACCATATTGATAACCCGGAGCCGGTTAAAGTCTGTATTTCCTTTGAAGAACAATACGATGGGAGCATCCTCACACTCTCGCAAACGAGAAGGATAAGCCTCATCTTTCAACGTCAGACAAGAGATACGGTTTTTCTCCACAAATTCCATCTCCTGCCCGGCACGAAGAAAGGCGGCAGGACAATCAAGTGCAGTGACCGTGGCAGGATTGATGCCCGGAAGAATTTCAGGAAGCTCCTTACGGTTGCGGAACACCTCTACGGCACTGCCCGCCCCCTCTATCAAACGTTTCGCCCCGATATGTCCTATACCGGGGCAAAGCGTGAGGGCTATATTGCAAATGCGTTCGTCACTGTTCATGATTGAGGTAGGGGGCAAAGACGTTGTCAAATAACTCGCTGTCGCTCAAACGTCCGTTTACCACACATACCGTTTCAACCACCGACTTAATGGCTACTTTATTATCACACTTGCGGAAAATATCCTGGTAGAAAACATACTTGATGCCTTCCTTTTTCATGTACAATCTGGATACAAATTCATCGCCGCTCTTCAGAGGTGTCTTGAATGCCATGCTGATGCGTGCCACCACCGGATCCACTCCCTGTTCATGGAGCCCGGCAAAGCTGACGCCCGCGCTCAACAAGAACTCATGGCGCGTATGTTCCAGATAGTGCTGATAGTTGGCATTGTTGACAATACCCTGCAGGTCGCATTCATAATCACGCACCTTCATCTCCAGTTCATAAATATACTTCTCCATAATGGTCTTCATATTGTATTATTTTCTGATAGGTCAACCTCGTTGCTTCTCCACATCCAGGCCCTTGAACTTTTTCAGTTCTTCTACGGAAACCAGCTTGTAAAGCTTGTCGCTCGGACGTATCTTCACCGATTTCATCGAGAAATGCTGCCCTTTCCTTACAGTCTGTACGGGCTTCAAGTCAACACGCGCCTCGTCCAAAGTGACGAATTCCGCACCGGTCGTAGGTCCTGTTATCAGCAACTTGTCTCCTACACTGACTTCGGCAGCCTCTACCAGGAACTCCGCCACACCGATATTGCTGAAATAGCGGATGCCCTTACCCACATAAATCTTACGCTCTGTGGCGGCGGAACCGTAATTCCTGGTCCATTCGCCCAAGCGTTGTCCCAAGTAGTAGCCGTCCCAGAAGCCACGGTTAAAGACCGTCTTCAGCCGTTCGTCCCAAACGGTGATCTTCTCGTCGGTGAAGGTACCGTCCAAATAAGCACGGATAGCTTCCTTGTAACATTCTACTACGGTACGCACATATTCGGGGCCGCGGGCACGCCCTTCTATCTTGAACACACGCACACCGGCATCCAGCATCTTGTTCATGAAGTGAATGGTCTTCAGGTCCTTGGGCGACATGATATATTGGTTGTCCACTTCCAGTTCCACATCCGTCTCCTTGTCGCGCACGGTGTAGCTGCGGCGGCAAACCTGCATGCAGGCTCCCCGGTTGGCAGAGTGGTTCATTTCGTGCAAGGAAAGGTAACACTTGCCGGACACTGCCATGCAGAGCGCACCGTGGCAGAACATCTCTATACGTATCTGCTCCCCGCCGGGGCCGCAGATATTCTCCTCACGGATATGGCGGTAGATCTCCGCCACCTGTTCCAGATTCAGTTCGCGTGCCAGCACCACCACATCGGCAAACTGCGCATAGAAGCGCAGCGCCTCCACATTGCTGATGTTGAGCTGTGTGCTGAGGTGCACCTCCTGCCCTATACTGCGGGCATAGCTCATCACCGCCACGTCCGCCGCAATCACGGCGGAAATGCCGGCCTCATGAGCGGCATCCACGATGGTGCGCATCAAGGGTATATCATTGTCGTAGATGATGGTATTTACCGTAAGATAACTTTTCATCCCGTGCTCGTCACACGTCCGGGCTATCTCGCGCAAATCATCAATCGTAAAGGTATTCGCCGAACGGGCACGCATGTTCAGGTTCTCGATGCCGAAATAGACAGAGTCGGCACCTGCCTGTATGGCTGCCGCAAGCGACTCGCGTGAGCCTACCGGAGCCATGATTTCGAAATCTTTTATTGTAGCGTTCATATTATCTTCTTTAATAAACATGTACAAAGGTAGGCTTTTTTTCCGTACTTTTGCACGAAACAGACAGGCACTTGTGTCTGATTTCCTATTAAATTTATGAAAATCAAAGAAATAGAATTTGGCAAGTATCCTACATTCCTCGCTCCGATGGAGGATGTCACCGACCCGGCTTTCCGCCTGATGTGCAAGCAGTTCGGGGCAGACATGGTATATACCGAGTTCGTTTCTGCAGACGCCTTGATACGTTCTGTAGGCAAGACCCGGCAGAAGCTGAACATCAGCGACGCAGAACGGCCCGTAACCATACAGATATACGGGCGGGACACGGAAACGATGGTGGAAGCCGCCCGCATCGTGGAACAGGCACGTCCGGACATACTGGACATCAACTTCGGCTGTCCCGTGAAGCGCGTGGCAGGCAAGGGCGCCGGCGCAGGCATGTTGCAGAATGTACCCTTGATGCTTGAAATCACCCGTGCCGTGGTGGATGCCGTGAAGATACCCGTCACCGTGAAGACACGGCTGGGCTGGGATGCCAACAATAAAATCATCGTCGACCTTGCCGAACAGCTGCAGGACTGCGGCATCGCCGCCCTTACCATACACGGACGCACCCGTGCGCAGATGTACACCGGCGAGGCGGACTGGACGCTCATCGGCGAGGTAAAGAAGAACCCTCGCATGCGCATCCCCATCATCGGCAACGGAGACATCACCACTCCCCAACGCGCCAAGGAGTGTTTCGACCTCTACGGCGTAGATGCCATCATGATAGGCCGCGCCAGCTTCGGACGCCCGTGGATATTCAAGGAAGTGAAGCATTATCTGGAAACGGGCGAGGAACTGCCCCCGCTAAGCAGTGAATGGCGGATGGAGGTGCTGCGCCGGGAAGTGGAAGATAGCGTCAACCTGCTGGACGAGCGCCGGGGCATCCTGCACGTACGCCGCCACCTGGCGGCAAGCCCGCTGTTCAAGGGCATTCCCAACTTCCGGGATACAAGGATAGCCATGCTACGGGCAGAGACCAAAGAGGAACTGTACCGCATCTTCGACACCATCGCCCCGTTACTCTGATAAACCGTTTTCTTTATCCGTCGAGCTGACGTTACCTTAGGGATGGCAAAGTTGTGCCACCGTGTTGGCAAAGTTGTGCCACAGGCAAGGCACAGTTGTGCCATCCCTAAGGCACAAATATCGTGTCACCACATCCGGCGGCATCAGATGCCTGCCGTCACTTGAACATCGGTTGTGCAAACCATCGCTTGAACATCCACGTGGCAAGGATATAGATGCCGAAAGCCGATACGAACCCCACGATAGAGTCTATCAGGTAATGCGCCTGGATATAGACCGTAGCCCCGCACAGCAGCAGGTAGAAAGGAAACAGGCAGGCAAACAGACGCTTGCTGCCACGCCATGCCATGATCATCAGTACCGTGGACATCCCGACGTGCGAACTGGGGAAAGCCGCCGTAGGCCGCTCGCCCACCTGCTGGGAACTCTCCACCAGATTGTAGAAGAAGCCGTGCTCATAGCCCGGTCCGGGAAGAAGCTCCTGATGATGGTGGAAATAGTCGCCGATAGAGGGGAAGATGCCCTGCGCCACACGGTCGCTTCCGATGGCGGGGAAATAGAACTGCGGCCCGGCAACGGGGACGAATATATAGATAAGGTAATAGACGAAGAAAGCGGTGACGATGACAAACGAGACCTTCTCGAAAAGGTCGAAACGATAGAGGAAGTACCACACCACTACCAACAATATCATCGGATAATAGAAGAAATACCCCATATTGAACGGCTCGCTCACCCACATCTGCGGGAATCTTTCACAGAACCATACGGCAGGCTGCCCGCCGAACATCCACTGCTCCGCCGAAGCGAACACATGGTCGAGGTTGGGGAATATCCGGTTGAATTCAAAGGTATCGGGATACCAGTAGGAAAGCAGCGACATCTGGATGGCTATACGCACAAAAGCAGAAAACCGGCAGGGCGCCAGCCGGTAAAGGTACATCAGCAGGAAAGTCATTGCCGCAATCATCGCGCGGTCAACCAACATCTGCACCGGATGATCCATTTCCTGAAAAAGAAACAGAATGAGTATGGAAGTCAACAGGTTGTATATCAACGTGATCTTCTCAACCGCAAAAAGCCCTTTACGGGTTTCTACCCTTTTAAATAAATTTATCATGTGTTCTTTGTCCCGACCTTTCATAATGTGCCAACTACCGATTGTCAATTACTCAAAGCCATCCTTTGTCTTTATACCAGGCAATTGTTTCTTTTACTCCCCGTTCCAGTTTATATTCGGGGCTGTAACCCAGTTCCTCGATAGCCGGAGTAATATCACACTGCCAATTGCGTTGTCTCATTATTCTATATTTATCTGAATTGAGCGTACTGGTCTTGCCCCGACGTTTTGCCCAGAATTCAGCGAGCAAAGATACGACTTTCAATACAATTAACGGACACTTCAAGCGAATAAGCAACGGATTACCCAGTTCTTTCCGTATCAAGTCCGAAAAAGCACGGCTCCGGTACACCTCTCCGTCCGCCAGAAAATAAGCGCGACGGGACACTCCTTTCCCGATACCCAGAAATACGGCCTGCACAATATCCTTGACGTAAACGAAAGTAAGGTCCTGCCGACGGAAGCCGACGGAAAAATCGGTATGCTGCCGGATAGACTTCGCCATAAGGAAATAGTCTTTCTCACGCGGCCCGTAAACACCCGTAGGACGATAGATGACATAGGGGAAACCCGGAATGCTCTGCAAATACAACTCCGCCTTCAGCTTGCTCAGGCCATAGGCCGTATTGGGCGCAGGAGTGTCATTCTCCGTAATGGGTTCGTAGTTCTTTTCATGAATGGGTCCGAATACGCTGAGCGTGCTGATGAAGATAAACTGTTTGGGAACCATGTTCAATTCTCTCAGCGTATCTATGAAATACTTGGTCTGGAGATAGTTCACCAGCTCAAACTCTCCTTTATCCACACATTTGGTGACACCGGCACAATGGACGATGTAATCGAACTTATCGTAAGTGCTCTTATGACCGGAAAGCTGCGCCCGAAGTTCGTTGGGATGCGCAAAGTCAAGTTCAAGAACATGTATCCTGCGGTCACTCAAATATTCACGGCTGCTGGACGAACGGATGCCCGCCCATACAGTGAACTTGCGTCTCAGCGCCTCTTCGACGATGAAACTTCCTATAAACCCGCTTGCGCCTGTAACTAATATACTTTCCATCCTATTTTGTCGGTTCTACATGAATACCTATATGAGTTCCTTCACCAAACTTCTCCTTCAGCTTGTCCTCTATGGCCGTTGCCGTACGGTGAGCCTCTTCCAGCGTGATTTTCCCATCCATACGCACATGCACCTCTATGGCATAATGATTGCCTATACGGCGCGTACGGAGATGATGCGGGGAACTCACGTCCGGAAAGGACAGGATGATCTCCTGTATCTCTTCCTCCACATCAGCGGGCAGCGACTTTTCCAACAATTCGTCCACGCAAGGTATCAGCAGTCCAACCGCCACCTTCATGATGAAGAAGCTGACAATCACCGCCGCAGCCGGATCGAGCACCCTCCAATGACTGCCCAGCAAGATAGCCCCGCCGATGCCTACGGCCGTACCGATGGAAGAAAGCGCGTCACTCCGATGATGCCATGCGTTGGCCACGACCGCCTGCGAATTCAGTTTCTTCCCCTTGAATACCGTATATTGATAGAGTATCTCCTTGGATACGATGGATACCAGCGCCGCTGCCAGTGCCAGCATGCCCGGCTCGGGCAAAGAGCCGCCCTGCAAGAAAAGATAGACGGACGAAGCCCCATTCCAGAAAATGCCGAAGCCCACAAACAGGAGAAAGATGCCGATGATGGCTGTCGCCAGCGTTTCATATTTGCCATGGCCATAATCGTGTCCCTCGTCCTGCGGTTTTGATGAAATACGGACAAATACAAGAACAATGATATCCGTCACAAAGTCCGACAACGAATGAACGGCATCCGCCAGCATGGCAGCGCTGTGCCCCATGATTCCCGCAAAGAACTTGAAAACGAGCAAGAGGAAGTTAACCACACTTCCCACAATCGTCACCCGGTAAATCCCCCTCTCACGTGCGATGCCTGCTTTGTCCAGAGTTTGCATTTTCATCTGTTTTCTTGCTTAATCGTTGCAAAGATAGTACATAAATCCGTTACATACAGCCGTTCTTCCATTATTTTCCGGTCGGGCAGCAATATTTCGGGGGCAGATTGAACGAGTGAACCCATTTATTTGTTTACTTTGTAGTCCCCTCCGGCTCTTCTTTCGGAAAAGACCCGGGGAGGGAGTAAAACAAAACGATATATATTATGGCTAAGACAAAAAAAGAAAAGAAGGCCGGCAAGCGCATGAAGAAGAAAGAGCTTGTCAAAGCACTGCTGGATTTTTTCCACACAAAACAAGACGAAGTACTGTCCCTGAAATACATTTTTGAGCAACTGCATCTCACGACACATCCGCTGAAGATGTTGTGTATGGATATTCTGTCCGAACTTTCGGATGACGACTACATCACGGAAATAGACAAGCACAAATATAAGCTGAACAACCACGGTATTGAGATGACCGGCACCTTCCAGCGCAAAAGCAACGGAAAGAACTCCTTCATCCCCGAAGGCGGAGGCGACCCCATCTTCGTTGCCGAACGCAACTCGGCGCATGCCATGAACAACGACAAAGTGCGTATCGCCTTTTACGCCAAACGCCGCGGACGTGAAGCCGAAGGAGAAGTCATCGAGATCCTGGAACGTGCCAACGACACCTTTGTAGGCACATTGGAAGTAGCCAAGTCATACGCTTTTCTGGTAACGGAGAACCGTACGCTTGCCAATGACATCTTCATCCCCAAAGAGAAACTGAAAGGCGGAAAGACGGGCGACAAAGCCATCGTGAAGATCGTGGAATGGCCCGACAAGGCGAAGAACCCCATCGGGCAAGTCATCGATATCCTGGGACGTGCCGGAGACAACACCACCGAGATGCACGCCATTCTGGCCGAATTCGGCCTGCCGTATGTATATCCGTCCGCCGTAGAGAAGGCCGCCGACAAGATACCCGATGAAATTCCCGCCGAAGAGATTGACAGACGCGAGGATTTCCGGAACGTCACCACCTTCACCATCGACCCCAAGGATGCAAAGGACTTTGACGATGCCTTGTCCATCCGCAGACTGAAAGACAATCTGTGGGAGGTAGGCGTACACATTGCCGACGTCACCCATTACGTGAAAGAAGGCGGTATCATCGACAAGGAAGCCGAGAAACGGGCCACCTCCGTTTACCTTGTGGACCGCACCATACCGATGTTGCCCGAACGGTTGTGCAATTTCATCTGTTCCCTCCGTCCCGACGAAGAAAAACTGGCTTATTCCGTAATCTTCGAAATGACGGAAAAAGGGGAAATCAAGCATTCGCGTGTCGTACACACCGTCATCAAGAGTAACCGCCGCTTCACCTACGAAGAAGCCCAGGACATCATAGAAACGGGGAAAGGTGATTTCAAGGAAGAAATCCTCCAGTTGGACAGATTCGCCAAGATATTGCGTGACAATCGTTTCAAGGCAGGAGCCATCAACTTTGACCGTTACGAAGTGAAATTCGAGATTGACGAAAAAGGCAAGCCCGTCAGCGTTTATTTCAAAGTATCGAAAGACGCCAACAAACTGGTAGAGGAATTCATGCTGCTCGCCAACCGCACCGTAGCCGAGAAAATCGGGCGTGTTCCCAAAGGCAAGAAAGCCAAAGTGCTTCCCTACCGTATCCACGACCTCCCCGATCCGGAAAAGCTGGACAACCTGGCACAATTCATCGCCCGCTTCGGCTACAAGCTGCGAACCGGCGGCACAAAGACGGACATATCCAAATCCATCAACCATCTGTTGGACGATATCCAAGGAAAGAAAGAGGAGAATCTGATTGAAACCGTATCTATCCGCGCCATGCAGAAAGCGCGCTATTCCGTGCACAACGTGGGTCATTACGGCCTGGCATTCGATTATTATACACACTTCACTTCGCCCATCCGCCGTTTCCCGGATATGATGGTGCACCGCCTGCTTACCAAGTATCTGGACCAGGGCGGACGCAGCGTATCCGAACAGAAATACGAAGCGCTCTGCGAGCATTCCAGCTCCATGGAGCAGATAGCCGCCAATGCAGAACGTGCCTCCATCAAGTACAAGCAGGTGGAATTCATGACGGAGCATCTGGGACAGACCTTTGACGGGGTAATCTCCGGCGTTACCGAATGGGGACTCTATGTGGAACTGAACGAGAACAAGTGTGAAGGAATGATCCCTATCCGCGACCTTGACGATGATTATTACGAGTTCGACGAGAAGAACTACTGTCTGCGCGGACGCCGCAAGAACCGCATTTACAGCCTGGGTGACGAGATTACAGTCAAAGTGGCACGCGCCAATCTGGAAAAGAAACAGCTGGACTTCGCACTGGTATAGCCTCACCCCCTCTTCCCTCTCCGGAAAAGAGAGGAGAGAGGAGAAGAGAGCAATGAATCGAGAACTTGCGAAACTTGAATGAAATAAAGAATAACCCGACAACATTAAAATACCCCCACTCCCTTACTCCCCTCTCTTCCGGAGAGGGGGCGGGAATGAAGCTTTGCACATGAAGACAATTACTATTACAGACCCCGTACAGATTGAAGAAATCATCCGCAAATGTCCGTACTGCATCGTAAGCATTACCGACCCGGAAGGAAACCCGTATGCGGTTCCCATGAATTTTGCTTACCAAGACGGAGTGATATACCTGCATTCCGGACCGGAAGGCAGTAAAGTGGAAATGGTGACAAAGCATCCGCAAGTCTGCATCACCTTCTGCGAAGGGCACGAACTGGTATATATGCACCGGCAGGTAGCATGCAGCTACAGCATGAAGTCACGCAGCGTCATCTGCCGCGGAAAGGTGCGCTTTGTGGAGGACATGGAAGAGAAACGCCACGTCCTCGACCTGCTGATGAAACAATATACGGAGAATGAATGCAGGTATGCAGAACCTGCTGTACGTAATGTCAAGATATGGGAGGTGAAGGCAGAACACATGAGCTGCAGGTCGTTCGGGCTAAGGCCGAGTGAAATATAAGACTCCTGCCGTCAAGCACCTCCCCTGCATTCTTCATCAATTACAACGGATATTCCTCAAAAGCATACAGCAATGTTGAAAGATACCGTTCGCCCGTATCGGGGAGCAAGGCGACAATCGTTTTCCCTTCATTCTCCGGCAACATCGCCAACCGGGTAGCGGCAGCTACGGCCGCCCCGGAAGATATACCGACAAGCAATCCCTCAAACTTCGCCAGCTCCCGTCCTGTGCGGATAGCTTCGTCATTGGATACCTGCAGCACCCCATCTACCACCGCCTCATTGTAATTCCCCGGAACAAAGCCTGCCCCTATTCCTTGAATCTTATGGGGACCGGGCTTCCCGCCGGAAAGTACGGGAGAATCCACCGGTTCCACAGCCACTACTTTCACAGCCGGATTATGCCTCTTCAAAGCAGCGCCCACACCGCTCACGGTACCCCCCGTACCTACCCCGGCCACAAAGACATCTACCCGTCCCTCCGTATCCCGCCAGATTTCCTGTCCGGTAGTACGCTCATGGACAGCAGGGTTGGCAGGATTATCAAACTGTTGCAGGATCAGTGAGCCCGGAGTATCCTGTTTCAGTTCTTCCGCACGGGCAATAGCCCCTTTCATCCCCTCAGCGCCCGGAGTCAGGATCAATTCCGCCCCAAGTGCCTTCAGCAGGTTGCGGCGTTCCAGACTCATGGTATCAGGCATCGTCAGGACCAGTTTATAGCCTTTGGCAGCGGAAACGAAAGCCAGCCCCACTCCGGTGTTGCCGCTGGTAGGCTCAATAATGGTGGCTCCGGGTCTCAGCAATCCCTTCGCCTCGGCATCTTCTATCATGGCAAGAGCAATGCGGTCTTTCACACTGCCTGCTGGGTTGAAATATTCCAACTTGGCAACCACACGGGCCTTGAGACCCTTCTTTTTATTATAATTGTTCAACTCCAGCAAGGGAGTGTCGCCTACCAATTCGGTAAGGCTTCCGGCAATCTTCTTCATATATGATGCAGTTTAAATATTCATTCTTTTTCTGACAAGACAAAAATAGTGTCCTTTTAGTTCGGCAGAAATACCATAAACATGGTAAATCCATACTATAAATGAGGGATATGTAGGAAATTTGGCGAATACTTTGTACCTTTGTTGCCACTTTATTAATAAAGGATATCATAATGAGTCCACTCAACTTTACCCACATCCTGACACAGGCAGTCGATGAGCTATCGGAAAGCGAATCTTACAAAGGACTGTTTCACCAGCATACGGATGGCAATCCACTGCCTTCGGCCAAAGCATTGTGCGACATCATTGAACTGGCACGTGCCATCATCTTTCCCGGATATTTCGGCAATTCCACGGTAAACAGCCGTACCGTCACCTACCACATCGGCGTCAACGTAGAACATCTGTTCGACCTGCTGACCGAGCAGATCCTTGCCGGACTCTGCTTTGCCGGCGACGGCGAGTGCAGCAGTTGCACCGAGATGCAGCGGGAAGAATCCGCCCTGCTCGCGGCCAAGTTCATCAGCCATCTGCCGGCAATGAGACGCATACTTGCCACCGACGTGGAAGCAGCCTACAATGGCGACCCTGCCGCCCATTCGTTCGGTGAAGTCATCAGTTGCTATCCTGCCATCCGCGCCATCAGCAACTACCGCATCGCCCACGAGCTACTGGTACTGGGTGTCCCCCTTATCCCGCGTATCATTACGGAAATGGCCCACAGCGAAACGGGAATCGACATTCATCCGGGTGCCCAAATCGGCAGCCATTTCACCATCGACCATGGTACAGGCGTGGTAATCGGAGAGACTTGCATTATCGGAAACAACGTCAAGCTATATCAGGGCGTAACACTCGGCGCCAAAAGTTTTCCTCTGGATGAAGACGGTAAACCCATCAAGGGCATTCCCCGCCATCCGATACTGGAGGACAATGTCATTGTATATTCCAATGCCACCATCCTGGGGCGCATCACCATAGGGCGCGGCGCAACCGTGGGCGGCAATATCTGGGTAACCGAGGACGTGCCCGCCGGAGCAAGGATCGTACAGACAAAGGCAAAAAAATAAGAGGTTGCCGACCCGGTTAATTAAACAGAAAACAGACAACGTACCTATGTGTTAAAGATAAAAAACACGTCAAGACCGTAGGGAATAACAAATAGTAAATAAATTAGATGAGCGAACAATCTTTTGAAATGATTGCCAAAACCTTCCAAGGACTGGAAGAGACACTGGCCGGAGAACTCACCGCATTGGGTGCCAACGACATTGAGATAGGACGCCGCATGGTGTCGTTCAGTGGAGACAAAGAAATGATGTACAAAGCCAACTTCTGCCTGCGTACGGCCATCCGCATCCTGAAACCCATCAAACACTTCACAGCCAAAAACGCTGACGAAGTTTACGAGCAAATCAAAGCCATCCATTGGGAGGACTACTTAGACACAGACAAGACCTTTGCCGTAGATGCCGTCGTATTCAGCGAAGAGTTCCGCCATTCCAAGTTCGTAGCCTATAAGGTAAAGGATGCCATCGTGGACTACTTCCGCGAGAAGAGCGGCGAACGTCCCGGCGTGCGTGTCAACAAGCCCGACGTGCTGCTGAACATCCATATTGCCGAAACTCAATGTACACTTTCTCTCGACTCCAGCGGTGAATCCCTGCACCGCCGCGGTTACCGCCAGGAAGCGGTGGAAGCTCCGCTGAACGAGGTCTTGGCCGCCGGAATGATATTGATGACCGGCTGGAAAGGTGAATGTGACCTGATAGACCCGATGTGTGGTTCGGGAACCATCCCCATCGAAGCCGCCTTGATAGCGCGTAACATTGCCCCGGGCGTGTTCCGTAAAGAGTTCGCTTTCGAGAAGTGGATTGACTTCGACCAGGAGCTGTTCGACACCATCTACAACGATGACAGCCAGGAACGCGAGTTCACCCATAAGATATACGGTTACGACAACAACCCGAAAGCCAACGAGATAGCCACGCACAACATAAAAGCAGCAGGCGTCAGCAAGGACGTAGTGCTGAAACTTCAGCCTTTCCAGCAATTTGAGCAGCCTGCAGAGAAGTCCGTGATTATCACCAACCCTCCCTATGGAGAAAGAATCTCGACCAATGACCTGCTAGGACTATATTCCATGATCGGCGAGCGGTTGAAGCACGCCTTTACCGGCAACACCGCCTGGATACTCTCTTACCGTGAAGAATGTTTCGACCAGATCGGGCTGAAAGCAACCCAAAAGATTCCTTTGTTCAACGGTGCACTGGAATGTGAATTCCGCCAATATGAAATTTTTGACGGGAAATACAAAGAATTCCGCGAGGGTGGCGATGAGCTGAACAAGGGACGCAGGGAATTCCGTCCTGCATCGGGAGAAAGAAATGAAAGACGGGAGTTCCGCCCGCGTGAAAGAAGGGAGTTCAATGACGGAGAGAAGCGCGAATTCCGCCCGCGTGAAAGAAGAGAATTCAATGACGGAGAGAGGCGCGAGTTCCGCCCGCGTGAAAGAAGAGAGTTCAATGACGGGGAGAGGCGCGAGTTCCGCCCGCGTGAAAGAAGAGAATTCAATAGCGGAGAGAGACGCGAGTTCAAGCCCCGCGAAAAAAGGGAGTTTGGCGCGGAGCGCAAGACAAGGTCAGGTGAATCCTATCCTGAAAGAAAGAGAAGGGAAACAGAAAAGAAAGAAGAAGATTGACCGTATGCTCTCTTGAGGATAAAAAAAACAGAATAACGGAATCAACGAGAACGATGATAAACAATATGAATACGAAAATTATAAATAAAGGTATTCTCGCACTGCTATTGGCAGTGCCTGCCCTATTTACAATAAACGTTATGGCGCAAGAACTGAAAAGGCCTACCTTGGAAGACTTGATTCCCGGAGGAAAGACATACCGTACCGCCGAGAACCTTCAGGGGTTGCAGTGGTGGGGCGACCTATGCATCATCTCCGGCAAAGACGAAGCAAAGGCTGTCAACCCGAAGACCGGTAAGGAGACCGTACTTTTTACCCGTGAAACCGTGAACCGTGCCTTAAAGGATGCCGGACTGAAAGAAATGCCGCATCTCAACAACCTGAAATATCCTTGGGCCGGATGCACGGAAACTTTGCTTCCTTCAGCGCAACGCTACGCCGTTTACAATTGGCAGACAGGCGCAATAACCGGCCGCGACGACCTTCCCAAGGAACCGGCCGCCAATTACGATTACAACACGGCAAGCCGTAATCTGGCCTACACCGTAAAGAACAACCTTTACGTAAACGGACACTGCGTGAGCGTCGAACCGGAAGGCATTGTCTGCGGACAAAGCGTACACCGCAATGAATTCGGCATTTCAAAAGGCACTTTCTGGAGTCCGGCAGGAAATCTGCTGGCTTTCTACCGGATGAACGAAAGCATGGTCACTTCTTATCCGTTAGTAGATATCACGGCAAGGACGGCAGTGGTGGACCCAATACGCTATCCTATGGCCGGCATGGCAAGCCATCAGGTACAGGTCGGCATTTACAATCCCACCACACAAAAGACCATCTATCTGAATACGGGTGATCCTACAGACCGATATTTCACTAATATAGCCTGGGCACCGGACGGCAAAAGCCTTTATCTGATAGAACTGAACCGCGACCAGAATCATTCCAGACTCTGCCAATACAACGCAGAAACCGGAGAACTGCAACGAGTGCTCATCGAAGAAAAGCACGACAAGTATGTGGAGCCCCAGCATCCCATCCTTTTCCTGCCGTGGGACGAGACTAAATTTATCTACCAAAGCCAACGTGACGGATACAACCATCTGTACCTCTATGACCTGGCGAAGCTATCAGCCGCCCATCGCTCCGCTTCCCCCGACACGGAAGAGGCGGAAAAGATATGGAAGCAAATAAAGAAAGCCGGAAGCGGAAAGGATATCAAAGAAGCCGTTGGCGTGCAACTGACGCAGGGAGACTGGCTGGTACAGGAGATTCTTGGTTTTAACGAAAAGAAAAAGGAAATCATCTTCACCGCCACCAAAGAATCTCCCTTACAGAGCAATACCTATAAGGTAAATGCAAATAACGGCAAAATCACTGCGGTAGGTAATAGCGAAGGGGTACACAGCCCTCTGCTGTCCGCATCCGGAGAGTATCTGATTGACCGTTATTCCACTCCCCGGATTCCCCGTAACATTGATATTGTGTCCACCCGGAACCATGCAACCGTCAACCTGCTTACCGCAAAGAACCCGTACGAAGGTTACGAAATGCCCGATATAGAAGTAGGCACCCTCAAGGCAGCCGACGGGAAGACCGACTTGTACTACCGCATCATCAAACCCGCAAACTTCGATCCGGCAAAGAAATATCCCGCCATCATCTATGTATATGGCGGTCCACACGCCCAGATGATAACGAACGGATGGATGAATGCCGCAAGAGGATGGGATCTTTACATGGCCAACAAAGGATACATCATGTTCTCGCTCGACAATCGCGGAAGCAGCAACCGCGGACTGGAATTCGAAAACGCTACTTTCCGCCAGCTCGGCATTGAAGAAGGCAAAGACCAGGTGAAAGGCGTAGAATACCTGCGAAGCCTGCCCTACGTGGACGGCAATCGCATCGGTGTGCATGGCTGGAGCTTCGGAGGACACATGACTACCGCATTGATGCTACGCTATCCGGAAATATTCAAGGTGGGCGTTGCCGGAGGTCCTGTCATCGACTGGGGCTATTATGAGGTCATGTACGGCGAACGCTACATGGATACCCCGCAAAGCAATCCGGAAGGTTACCGGCAATGCAATCTGAAAAACCTTGCCGGAAACTTGAAGGGACACCTGCTCATCATTCACGATGACCACGACGATACCTGCGTGCCGCAACACACGCTCTCGTTCATGAAAGCCTGTGTGGATGCCCGCACCTATCCCGACCTGTTCATCTATCCCACGCACAAGCACAACGTGCAGGGACGTGACCGTGTACATCTGCACGAAAAGATAACAAGGTATTTCGAGGACTATTTAGGGAATTGTGAATTTTGAATTATTCTCAATTCACAATCCACAACTCATAATTCATAATTCAAAACTCATAATTCAATGAAAATATTATTGTTAGGCTCAGGCGGCCGCGAGCACGCCTTGGCATGGAAAATAGCCCAAAGCCCTAAAACAGAGAAGCTATACATTGCTCCCGGCAACGCCGGAACAAGCGCAGTAGGCGAAAACGTAAACATCAAAGCTACCGACTTCAGCACACTCAAGGCATTCGCTCTTGAGAACAGCATCGACATGATCGTGGTAGGTCCCGAAGATCCTTTGGTACAAGGTATCTTCGACAGCTTCAAAGAAGATGAATCCACCCGCCATATCGCCATTATCGGTCCCACGGCCAAAGGTGCCCAACTGGAAGGAAGCAAGGAATTCGCCAAGGAATTCATGCAACGCCACAATATACCGACAGCCCGCTACAAGAGCGTCACTGCACAGACACTGAACGAAGGCCTTGCCTTTCTGGAAACTCTTGAAGCTCCCTACGTGCTGAAAGCAGACGGTCTGTGTGCCGGCAAGGGCGTACTGATTCTGCCCACATTGGAAGAAGCCCAAAAAGAATTGAAGGAGATGCTGGGAGGCATGTTCGGCGATGCCAGCGCCACGGTAGTGATCGAAGAATTCCTCAGCGGTATAGAATGCTCCGTATTTGTCCTGACGGACAGCCGGAACTACAAAGTACTCCCCGTAGCCAAAGATTACAAGCGTATCGGTGAAGGCGACAAAGGCTTGAACACCGGCGGTATGGGTAGCGTCACCCCTGTTCCTTTTGCCGACGACGAATTCATGGAGAAAGTCCGCACGCGCATCATTGAACCTACCATCAACGGGCTGCTCGAGGAGAACATCCTCTACAAAGGTTTCATCTTCCTCGGCCTCATCAATGTGAAAGGCGAGCCGATGGTCATTGAATACAACGTACGCATGGGCGACCCCGAAACCGAGAGCGTCATGCTGCGTATCCAAAGCGACATCGTGGAACTTTTTGAAGGCGTTCATCAAATGAACCTCGATACCAAGTCACTGATACTTGATTCCCGCACTGCGGCCTGCGTCATGCTGGTAAGCGGCGGATACCCCGAAAGCTACGAAAAAGGCAAGGTGATGACCGGACTTGAGCAAGCTGCACAGACAGACAGCATCCTGTTTCATGCCGGAACTGCCTTGAAAGACGGAAATATCGTGACTAACGGTGGACGCGTCATCGCTGTATGTTCGTATGGCGATACCAAAGAAGAAGCCCTCGCCAAGAGTTATAAAGTGGCCGACATGATAGATTTCGAAAAGAAATACTTCAGAAGAGACATCGGTTTTGATCTGTAGAAACCATAAATGTATCGTACCAAACGACTCCAGACCCGGATTACGGCAGGGCGCCTGACACTCCCTGCCGCTATCCTTATTTCAGTAACCTGCTGGATACTGACAGCCATCCTATTACCCGGAATGGAAGCACAGAAAACCGGTTATCCCCTTTGGGAGACGTTCAGCAGTATCTGTATCCCCGGATGGTCCTGCCGTTTCCTCAGTTTCATCTTATATGGTATCATAGGATATTTTCTGATAGAGCTGAACAATACGTTCGGCATTATCCGTATGCGGGCATCCGTACAGACGGCTGTCTATTTCCTGTTGATATCTGTATGCCCCAGCATACACATGCTCTATGCGGGAGATCTGGCGGCAGCGGCATTCCTGATTGCCCTGTTTTTCCTGTTCAAAAGTTATCAGCATGCATCCCCTACAAGTTACCTTTTCCACACATTCGTGTTCATCGGCGTGGGCAGCATACTTTTTCCGCAACTTACGTTCTTCGCACCGGTTTTCTGGATAGGAGCCTACAACTTCCAGTCACTGAACCTCAAAAGTTTCCTCGCCTCACTGATAGGCTGGAGTGTACCTTATTGGTTCTTGTCAGGCTATGCCTATCTCTCCGGACAGACGGATATATTCTACCAGCCTTTCCGGGAGTTAGCAAACTTTACCCCTATCCGGCCGGATTTCCTGCCCTGGGAAATGGCTACCATCGGATACCTGCTTGTCCTGTTCCTGGTCAGTTCCATCCATTGCCTGATAACCGGTTATGAAGACAAGATACGTACGCGCAGTTACCTAAACTTCTTGATTTTGCTGGATTTCTGCATTTTTGTCTATATCGGGTTACAATCGGCACTTAGCGTCCACCTGCTGTCTTTTCTGTTCATCGGAGTCAGCATTCTGGCGGGGCACCTGTTTGTATTGACCAACAGCCGCAGTTCCAACCTGTTCTTTATCTGCACATTTATCGGACTGTTCCTCTTGTTCGGGTTTAATATATGGACGTTGAAATGAAGAATGAAATAAAGATATACTGAAATGGAGACAATTACACAATTACTGATTGACTGGGGATATCTCGGACTGTTTATTTCCGCCTTGCTGGCAGGAAGCATCATCCCGTTCAGCTCCGAACTGGTCATGGTGGCACTGGTCAAAGTAGGGCTCAGCCCGGCCGTCTGTGTGCTTGCCGCCACTTTAGGGAATACCCTGGGAGGCATGACATGCTACTACATGGGACATCTCGGAAAGACAGACTGGATTGAGAAATATTTCAAAGTCAAAAAGGAAAAGATAGAAAAGACACAGCGTTTCCTGCAGGGGAAAGGCGCACTGATGGCCTTCTTCGCCTTTCTGCCCTTCGTAGGAGAAGCCATAGCCATTGCACTGGGGTTTATGCGAAGCAATGTTTTCCTTACGACAACATCCATGTTTGCCGGCAAACTGTTGCGGTACATTGCCATGCTGCTGGCTTTGCAGGGAGCCATTTCCATGATACACTGACAGACAGAGGCATACAGCCCACCGGATATACAGGTATAATCTGTAGATACAACAAGACAGATAAACAGATGCAACGAATAATAGAACAAACTGAAGACGGAAGTGCAACCTTGTTTGTACCCGAACTGAATGAACACTACCATTCGGTAAAGGGAGCACGTACCGAGTCCCTGCATATCTTCATCGATATGGGGCTGAAAGCTGTATCCACCGCCCATCCACAGGTCCTTGAAATAGGTTTCGGAACCGGCCTAAACGCACTGCTCACCCTGGAAGCAGCCGAAGCGGACAAACGCCCCGTGCACTACACCGGCATCGAACTTTATCCGCTTGCCTGGGAAGAAGTAGATGTACTGAAATACAGCGACAACCCATTATTCAAGACACTGCATTCGGTACCGTGGGAAGAAGATGTAGCCATCACCCCTTACTTCACCTTGAAGAAAATACGGGAAGACGCAAGAAAAGCAGTAAACACTAAGCGCTCCTTCGACGTTATCTATTTCGATGCCTTTGCCCCCGAAAAGCAGCCGGAAATGTGGGACGAGGCACTTTTTCGGAATTTATACACAAGTATGAATGCAGGCGGAGTACTGACCACCTATTGCGCCAAAGGCATCATACGCCGGATGCTTCAATCCGTCGGATTCAAAGTGGAGCGCCTTCCGGGACCTCCCGGAGGCAAGCGGGAAATATTGCGCGCCTCAAAAGTAAGTGAAATATAAACCTATTTATGATTTGACAATGAAAAAGACATATCTGTTGCTCCTCATAACCATCTTGGCCACTTCCTGCAAACCGGGAGGCAGCCAAACTCAGAACAGCAATGACAGCAAGCCCGTCATTACCGTCACCATCGAGCCTTTACGGTACTTCACCGAAGCCATTGCCGGAGACCGCTTCACGGTTGTCAGCATGGTTCCCAAAGGAACCAGCCCGGAAACGTATGACCCTTCTCCGCAGCAACTCGTTGATCTTGCCCAAAGCAAAGCCTATTTCCGCATCGGCTATATAGGCTTTGAACTGAGTTGGATAGACCGTCTGACGGACAATGCCCCACACTTGCAATTCTTCGACACATCCCAGGGAATCGAACTTATCTACGACGATAGCCATCCCCACCATCATCCGGAAGCTGACGGCGGAGGAGCTTCGGACAAGGCACATAAACATGAGCATGCCGGTGGCGTAGAACCACACGTATGGAACTCCACCACCAACGCCCAAATCATCGCCGGAAATATCCTGAGTGCTTTGTGTACCATCGACAAAGCCAACGAAAACGCCTATGTAGAACGCTACAACGGCCTCTGCCGGCAGATTGAACGTACGGACAGCCTCATCCGCCAAATACTTTCGCACGCTGATACCGACCACGCCTTCATGATTTACCATCCGGCGCTTTCTTACTTTGCCCGCGACTACGGCTTGCATCAGATTCCCATCGAGGCCGGAGGAAAGGAACCTTCCCCCTCGCATCTGAAAGACTTGATAAACACCTGCAAGGAAGAAAAAGTACGTGTCATCTTTATACAACCTGAGTTTGACCGCCGCAATGCCGACCTCATCGCCCGGCAAACAGGGACGCAAGTGGTAAGCATCAACCCCCTTTCATACGACTGGGAAACGGAAATGATGAGAATAGCAGAAAGCCTCGCCCCCGGTTCCTCTCCGGAAGAGAGGAAAGGAAAAGAATGACAGACAATTGTAAACCTAAGGAAACATGGAAGAAGTACGGAAACCAGACAATAAACAAACTACAGGCGCGCCACAAACTACAGACGGAACGTCACCTTCCTCCCCACTTTTCCGGAAAGGGGGCGAAGACGAGGTTTTAATCAAAATAAGAGACCTCAGTGCCGGATACGACGGACGGCTTGTATTGCGCAATGTAAACCTGAACGTTTACGAACGTGATTTCCTGGGTATCATCGGCCCAAACGGCGGAGGAAAAACCACACTGATAAAATGTATTCTCGGCCTGTTGAAACCCTCCGGAGGAGAGATTATATGCCGTCCGCTGACAATGGGCTATCTTCCCCAATACAGCAGTATAGACCGCAAATTTCCCATCACGGTAGAAGAGGTTATCCTCTCAGGGCTTAGCAGCAAGAAATCCCTCACTTCCCGTTTCACATCCGAACACCGTGAAAAAGCCCTTTCCGTCATTGCCCGCATGGGACTGGAAGGCATGGAGAAACGCGCCATCGGCGCCTTGAGCGGGGGACAACTGCAACGCGCCCTGTTGGGACGTGCCATCATCTCCGATCCCGAAGTCGTCATCCTCGATGAGCCCAGCACCTATATCGACAAACGTTTCGAAGCCCGCCTTTACGAACTGCTGGCGGAAATCAACAAAGATTGCGCCATTATCCTAGTCAGCCATGATATAGGCACGGTGTTACAGCAAGTCAAGTCCATCGCCTGTGTCAACGAGACATTGGATTACCATCCCGATACCGGAATTACGGAAGAATGGCTGGAACGGAACTTCAACTGCCCGATAGAACTATTGGGACATGGAACGTTACCGCACAGAATATTGGGAGAGCACAAACATTAAAAAAACGGCATATATCAGTCAAAGGAAGCCGGATAAGCAAGTAACTGATACATCAATGCCTTTGCCATTCTGTAATGCCCCTCAGCGTTAGGGTGCAATCGGTCTGTCTCCCCGTCATGGAAGTAGCGGGTATGTGAATCATTCAAGGGATAAAGCCCACTGATGCCATTTAAATCAATAACCGGAACCGCCCATACATTGGCAGCCTCTTTCACGGCCTGCACATACGTATCCACATACACACCGTTCTTATTGGGAAAAGCTTCCTCCGGCTGCACGTTCCTGTCACTGAAACGCGCTTTGCCACGATGCAGAGGAGTCAACATAATGACTTGCTTGTCAGGGTAGTTCGTTTTAAGAAAGTCCATGACAAGATTGATCCGCCCCTTAAAAGTAGAGTCGCTCATCACCGGTTCACGATGCTTGCGCAATTCCATGGAAGGACCGGCTACTTGCGCTTCCTTTTCACCCTCCTTGTACCATTCTCCCACAGGTATGCCTGCATTATAGTCGTTTGTCCCTGCAAAGATAATAATGGCGTCAATGCTGTCCCCACGTTCTTCCAGCAGGCGGTTGGCCTGTCTCAGGATGCCGTCCATGCGGTTGCCGTTGATGGCATAGACAAAAGGTTGCAGCCCCAACATTTCCGCCAGATACTCCCAGTAGCATTTTGTTGTCCCGATACGCTTCTTGTCCGTGATGGAATCGCCCAGAAAAGCGACGCGCTTGCCTTTCCACTGGCTTTCCATAACGGTAGTTTGTTCCACAAAGTCCCCTCCGGCATAAAGATATCCAAGGGGAAACGCGTCAGCAGACAAGAGTAGAGCCGACAACAGACATGCTGATATTTTCCGATTCATTGCAAAAAAATAATTGATACGACGAACAAAATTACACATTTTCCGCATATTCCCTTTCAAACAGATACAAAAAATAAAATCCGGACTCATTATTTATCATGAGCCCGGATTTTATTACAAGCAATCTACGCTTATTTCGAATTCAGATAAGCATTGACTTTCCTTATCTCCTTCTGCAAGGAAGCGCCCTTGATCTTATCATAGGCAAACGGTTGCAGCAACCGGCCGACCATACGTGCCCGGCGCGGATCTGACTTCAGCACCTGTATCTTCTCGAACATCTGTATGCCTTCAATCAACTTCTCAAAACGGACGGAAGACTGATTCATTGGATACACCAGATACGTATCACCTGCGGCCCAGGTACGGAAACGGGTATCTTGATCGGGCGACTCCACCCAACTGTTGTATGCCCAGCGCAGATAGCCGTCCAGCCCACGCTCGGCTGCTATCAAGCCGAACAAGGAAGCCTCCACAGGCTGCGAAAAGCTGAATGTATTCGGGAAGGCCTCCGCACAACAAGTATAGAAAGTAGTAATCTTTCCTGCCGCCCTGCGCGCAGTTACCACTCCCTCGGGATATTTATTATCGTAAGGTATGCAGAGGTCGAACAGTTCAGCATTCAAGTCCTCGTGATAATTACCTGCAAGAGATATCTTATAGGCAGGATCAGCCTTGCGTATCACCCGTAAGGCAGCCTTCATGCTTTTCTCCGGACGCTCATCCATAGCGATGATGGTTTGCCCGAACCAGCCCTTCTCTTTAAGGTGTGAAGCAAAAGCCTTCAACTTATTCACCCAATATTCATCAAATTCGGGGCTGTCAACAGCCAGTTTGCGATCCACCATCGAGTTGGTAGCCTGATCATAATAACGAAAAGTCAGCTCCCAAGGAATAACGGAATAGCAATAGATATAGGGACCGACCCCACAAGACTGCATAAACTCCACCCAACGGTCAAATACCGTATAGTCGTACATCCAGGTACCGTCCGCACGCTTGATTTCGGTAATCATGTCCTCGAAATAATCATACGTCTGCCCATTCCAAGGTTTGTGGGTGATAGTGGCTGTAATGCCGCGCTGCCCGGCTTTTGCCAACCGCTCCATCAACGGGCGCATGGCATCAAAATGTTCTTTGCTCCAAAGGGGTACACCGGCCATGCGCGCCACGGAAAAAGGATTCTGCCAGAGATCCAGATGGAACTTCTGCTTAGCCGGTTCGGGCAATGTACGGTCAATTACACGAATGGAATAAGGGAGCACGCTGCATACCTTATTGTCATACGTTATGGAAACCGTTCCTCTATACAGTCCGGGAACGGCATCATGCGGAACATCGAAAGTGATCCATACCGGTTGTACGGTCTTTGCCTCATAGCGCAGGGAACGTATCGGCTCTATGCGGTCTGCCACTAAAGATGAATCAAACTGAGTCTTATCGGGGCGATATCCACACCCTCCTTTTCCATCTTTGTTCAGCTCATCGGTCATCACGTAGCGCAAAAAGCCGGTGGTGGCATCATCTACCCAATGATTTGCCTGAGGCTCCTCTACGGTAAAACCGACCTCACCGCCGTCTGTGGAAGACCAGAGCAGAATCTTGGCATGCAGGCGTTCTCCACGCCAGGCCGTAAACTTTTGCGTTTTGCCGTTCCCGAAGGGAGACGGACACTCGGTTTTACCTACCAGACAGTCGGTAGTACTCCAGGCTGCCTTCAGCGGTCCTTCCGCTGCCGCAATTTCCAGACAAAAGGAAAGGAAAAAGGCAACCAGAGAAAAAGAAAATAGTTTCTTCATAGCATCATCATATATTGAAGGTGAAACAATTGTATTTTGCAAATATACATCCAAATTTCCTGCCTTCCAACAAAATTATACATAGATGTATGAAAGAAAAGGAACGAATACCCGTTTCAGAGAATGACAGCCCCTGCTTTTGCCATTCTGACACTTTGTATTTTCTATCGCACGAGAATCCCGTATTCACGTCCCGTCGCCTGCATGAAAGGAAACACGAAAGCAGAAAAACGTAAAGTGCAGATTATGAATGATATGACGTAACTGGCGCTCTTCTAATAAATAAAAATCACACCGCTGAAAGCCTTGGAACACCGAAAAAGCAAAAGCGGAAAAATATACAGGAAACAGCGTATCTTTATAAGACAAATATCCACAAAATGTTCTAAATCAGTGCTTACGTCAAACAACGCATGACAGCAAAACCGGCAAAAACATTACTTTTTATCACTATAAAAAGGATATCTCTATCTTCCGGCATTCCTTACAGCCATCCACTCAGTTCCCATGCTCGCACGTGCCGGATGCCTTTCCCTTAACCTATCCTAATAATCCCCCTTATTGTCACTTATTTAAGATAGAATTCATTATCTTTGCCCCGTTTGCGCCAAGCAACTGAAAACAAGAAAAATAACAAATAACGAATTTCATCCGAATGAAACAGTACAAAACCGTAAACAATCTCATAGGTTGGATTACATTTATCATTGCAGCAACGGTTTACTGTATGACCATCGAGCCGACTGCAAGTTTTTGGGACTGCCCGGAGTTCATCACAACCGGCTATAAACTGGAAGTGGGACACCCGCCCGGCGCACCGTTCTTCATGTTAGTGGCCAACCTCTTCTCGCAATTTGCTTCGGACACAACAACCGTTGCCAAGATGGTGAACTACATGAGCGCCCTGATGAGCGGTGCCTGCATATTGTTCCTTTTCTGGAGCATTACCCACTTGGTGCGTAAACTCGTAGTTACAGACGAAAATAACATCACCCGAGGACAACTGGTTACCATTATGGGCAGCGGCCTGGTAGGCGCACTGGCCTACACATTCAGCGATACCTTCTGGTTCAGCGCCGTGGAAGGTGAGGTATATGCCTTCTCTTCCCTGTTCACCGCCGTCGTATTCTGGCTGATACTGAAGTGGGAAGACGTAGCCAACGAGCCTCATAGTGACCGGTGGCTGATTCTCATTGCCTACCTGACAGGACTTTCCATCGGCGTGCATTTGCTGAACCTGCTTTGCCTGCCCGCCATCGTGCTGGTGTATTACTACAAGAAAGTGCCCGATGCCAACGCCAAAGGCTCCTTACTGGCACTCTTCGCATCCATGGTACTGGTGGCAGCCGTACTTTACGGCATCGTACCGGGCATCGTGAAAGTGGGCGGATGGTTTGAGCTGCTCTTTGTCAACTCATTGGGCATGCCTTTCAACAGTGGCGTCTTCGTCTATATCATTCTATTGGCCGCCTGCCTCATCTGGGGTATATACGAAAGCTACACGGAGAAGAGCAGACAACGCATGGCGCTCTCGTTCATACTGACCATAGCTATGCTGGGCATCCCTTTCTACGGCCATGGCGGCAGCGCCGTCATGATCGGCATCATTGTCATCGCGCTGCTGTGGTTATACCTTAACCCCAAGACACAAGGCAACCTGAAGGAAAAGTTCCGCGTATCGGCGCGCACGCTGAACACGGCATTGCTCTGTACGATGATGATTGTCATCGGATATTCCTCATACGCACTGATCGTGATCCGCTCCACCGCCAATACGCCGATGGACCAGAACTCACCGGAAGATATCTTCACACTGGGCGAATATCTGGGACGCGAACAGTACGGTACACGCCCGCTGTTCTACGGACCGGCGTTCTCGTCACAGGTGGCGCTGGATGTGAAAGACGGCTATTGCGAGCCACGCATCTCCTACAACGGGACCAAGTTCATCCGCAAGGAAAAGGCTACTCCCGATGAAAAAGACAGCTACATTGAGATTCCCGGACGCATCGAGTACGAATATGCCCAGAATATGCTTTTCCCGCGCATGTACAGCAGTGCGCACACACAGCAATACCTTGCTTGGCAAGACATCAAAGGCAATGATGTGCCTTACGACAAATGCGGTGAAATGGTCATGGTAAACATTCCCACGCAATGGGAAAATATCAAGTTCTTCTTCTCCTACCAGCTCAACTGGATGTACTGGCGCTACTTTATGTGGAACTTTGCCGGACGCCAGAACGACATACAGGGCAGCGGAGAGATAGAACACGGCAACTGGATAACCGGTATCCCGTTCATCGACAACTGGCTGCTTGGCGACCAAAGCCTGGTGCCCCAAGAGCTGAAGCAGAACAAGGGACATAACGTCTTCTACTGCCTGCCGCTGCTGCTGGGTATCATCGGCCTGTTGTGGCAAGCCTATCGCGGGCAGAAAGGCATCCAGCAATTCTGGGTAGTGTTCTTCCTGTTCTTCATGACCGGCATAGCCATCGTGCTCTACTTGAACCAGACTCCGAGCCAGCCACGTGAGCGTGACTATGCGTACGCGGGTTCTTTCTATGCTTTCGCCATCTGGATCGGTATGGGCGTGGCGGGACTGATTCATGCTACACAGAAATTAATAATGAATAATGAAAGAGTGAAAGCGATGACACAGGAAAAGCGCGAGAACCTTTCATTCCTTCATTCTTTCATTCTTTCATCCATCTGTCTCCTTGTCCCCGTGCAGATGGCAAGCCAGACTTGGGACGACCACGACCGCAGCGACCGTTACATGACGCGTGACTTCGGGCAAAATTACCTGATGTCTCTACAGGAAAGCGGTAACCCGGTAATCTTCACCAATGGCGACAATGACACTTTCCCATTATGGTATAATCAGGAAACAGAAGGTTTCCGTACCGACGCGCGTACCTGTAACCTCTCGTACCTGCAAACGGACTGGTACATCGACCAGATGAAGCGTCCTGCCTACGACAGCCCGTCGCTGCCCATCACCTGGGAGCGTATGGAATATGTGGAAGGTACCAACGAATACGTCCCCATCCGTCCGGACTACAAGAAGAGCATCGACGCCCTCTATGCCGAAGCCGAGAAACAGGCCTTGAACGGAAATCCCGAAGCTTTGGTCAACGTGAAGAAAGAATTCGGCGACAACCCGTACGAGCTCAAGAATATCCTGAAAAACTGGGTACGCAACAAGAACCAGGATTTGAAAGTCATCCCCACGGACAGCATCGTCATCAAGGTGGATAAGGAGGCCGTACGCCGCAGCGGAATGATGATTCCGGGCGACAGCATCCCCGACTATATGAATATCTCGCTGAAAGGCAAACGCGCCCTCTACAAGAGCGAACTGATGATGCTCGAAATGCTCAGTGAAGCCAACTGGGAACGCCCTGTCTATATCGCTATCAGTGTGGGCAAAGAGAATCAGCTGAATATGGAGAACCACTTCATACAGGAAGGACTCGCCTATCGCTTTACTCCGTTTGACACCTCCAAGACAGGCGTGACGATAGATTCGGAGAAGATGTACGATAACCTGATGAATAAGTTCAAGTACGGCGGCATCGACAAGCCGGGCATCTATATCGACGAGAATGCCATGCGCATGTGCCACTCGCACCGCCGTATCTTCTCGCAACTTGTACAGCAGCTGATGAAAGAAGGCAAAAAAGACAAGGCCAAGGCTGCACTGGACTATGCAGAGAAAGTAATCCCGGCCTACAATGTGCCTTACGACTGGATGAACGGTGCCGCACAGATGGCAGAGGCTTATTACCAGCTGGGTGAAACAGCCAAAGCGGACGAAATCATGAAGGCCCTTGCCGACAAGGCCGTAGAATACACGACCTACTATCTGAGCCTGGACAACAACCGCTTTGCCATCTCTACCCGTGAATTTGAATATCATTGGGCTGTGCTTGATGCAGAAGTGAAAATCATGAAGAAGTACAATTCCAAACTTGCCGGAATCTACGAGCCTAAAGTAGAGGAACTGTATAATATGTATGTGGACCGCATGAAGTGAGCCCTTACCCTCGATTATGACATAGTATTCACCAATAAAACCATCCTCAAACCTCCCCTCTCTCTTCGGAGAGGGGGCCGGGGTGAGGTTCCTTTTAATTATGTTTATAGAACAACCTCCCGAGTTTCTTCGTAAACTGTATCCCGGTGCAATCTGGAGGATGAACCCTAATGAAAAGGCTGTCTATCTGACTTTCGACGATGGCCCTATCCCCGAAGTGACTCCTTGGGTGCTCGACTTACTCGACAAGCACAATATCAAGGCCACTTTCTTCATGGTAGGTGACAATATACGGAAGTATCCCGAAGAATTCCGAATGGTTGTTGAACGGGGACACCGCATCGGCAATCACACGTTCAATCATATCCGTGGATTTGAATATACCGCCAGAAATTATTTGGGAAATACCGAGCAAGCGAGAATTTTCATGGAAATGGGCGGTGATATCAACTGCAATGTGGAGAAGGTGTTGTACCCGCTCCTGTTCCGCCCGCCGCACGGCCACATGTTCGCCAACCAATATCTCACCCTGAAACGGACTTACCGGATAGTAATGTGGGACCTTGTGACCCGCGATTATAGTAAGAAGCTGCGCGGTCCGCAGGTACTCGCCAATGTCATGAGATATGCGCGCAACGGCTCCATCATCACTTTCCACGACTCGCTGAAGTCCTGGGAGAACGGAAACCTGCAATACGCACTGCCACGGGCCATTGATTTCCTGAAGGAGGAAGGGTATGAATTCAAATTACTGTGAGCCTCACGAGGGTGCGTCAAAACTCAAATTTCGAAAATAGGAACTTATCATTTGAAATCTGAACATATTAAAAGACTAAAGAAAGGGTCGTATCATTACTCAATACAGAGCTTGATACGACCCTTTTAAGTGTTATAGTTATAAGCTGTAACTTTGGGGAGTGGTCATTTTAGTTTTGATACCCTCTCCCGGAGGTGAGGCTGCACTTCAACGGATTGCGTACCTTTTGGGCAAAGTCCGCCATATATCGGTTCCAGGCATCAGCTGTCTTGATGTCCGCCTTGTCCCAAGCGAACCCCCAATAATATACATAATCAGAACCCGGTTCGTAATCACTGACCGCCAGTACGTGGCCGTCTGCATTGTTACGCTGTTTCTTTTCCTGTTCCGGGAAGAGGACAACCTTGGCATCCTTCACAGCGGCAGGGAAAGCGGCGCCCATGAAAATCTTGCCATTACCCGGTCCGGTAGTAGGATCTACATAAGTGATATAGCCATTGGCTGCATCAGCCACCACGGCACCGTCAGGCTCATGCAATACGATACCAGTGACAACCGGAAGGGTCTCTTTCAGATTACTGTAGGACACGGCAGTCCGGTTCAGATGGGAACCTGCATCAAGAGTAATCACACGCGTCTCCACAACGGTAGTGTCACCCTTTACATCCAACGGAGTAAAAACCAGCTTCGCAGTGAAACGCAACGGGCCGTTGTCAAGAATCTCCAGAGTGTTGTAACACCAAGGGTAAATGATGGTATCGTTCACCATTAACGCCGCTACACCGGCTCCCAGCGTAGGACCTACCGCATAGCAATCCATGCCGAAACCATGATCGATATGATAAGAGATGGAATTACGCAACTCGTTTGCCGCCTTGGGATCGGTATCTTTCAACTCAGCAATTTTGGCACGGGCGTCTTTATCCACTTCTTTCGCGTAGAACGATTCCAGAACAGGTTCTGTAGTGTTATATTTTGTAAACAAGTCATATCCGTAACCGCGTTCCCCTCTGGCCTGCAGGGCAGGACCATAAGCACGGAAAGCAACCAGGTCGTTTTCCCAAGCCACGTCATCCAGACGTTCGGGATAGCATTTACCGCAAGCCTTTACCTCCACATCTTCGGGAGTACCGGTTTGGACAGTATAAACGGCAGTAGCATTACCGGCTACGGTAGCGGGAAAAATCAGTTTCTCATCATAAGTAATCTGGCAGGGCACTTGTTGCCCTTCAGCATCCAATACAACAATCTGTGCTGTATCCGCCAAGTTCAGACAGTTGGAGATTTCTGCCATAGACAACTCTATCATTTCGTTAGAGCGCTCTACAGCCAACGGATTGGCCACCGTGACGGTTACAGTCTTGCTCTCGTTACAAGCAAAGCAAAACAAAGCCGTCATGCATAATAGAAGAAGTTTTTTCATACTGATAAATAATGTAATAATACGTAGATAAGTATCTAAGGTAATTAAGGCGACAAAGCTGTCCGATTATAAAAAGTAAGGCGGTAAAGCGATATTTCCCTATCACTCTTACCGCCTTAGCTGCTTTACAGTTTTTTATTTAGGTTGTTTGCCGATGTAGGCCAGGATACCGCCATCCACATAAAGGATGTGTCCGTTTACTGCATTAGAAGCTTCAGAAGCCAGGAACACCGCAGGACCGGTAAGTTCTTCCGGATCCAGCCAACGGCCGGCCGGCGTCTTGGCGCAAATGAATGAGTCGAACGGGTGGCGGCTGCCGTCAGCCTGCTTTTCACGCAACGGTGCAGTCTGGGGAGTAGCGATGTAACCCGGGCCAATGCCATTACACTGGATGTTGTATTCACCATATTCAGAGCAAATGTTGCGGGTCAACATCTTCAGACCGCCTTTGGCAGCAGCATAAGCTGATACGGTTTCACGGCCCAGTTCAGACATCATAGAGCAGATATTGATAATTTTACCATGACCTTTTTTCATCATTGCAGGCAGGACAGCCTTAGAAACGATAAACGGAGCGTTCAGGTCAATATCGATTACGCGACGGAAGTCGGCAGCTTCCATTTCGTGCATAGGAACACGACGGATGATTCCGGCATTGTTTACGAGGATGTCAATAGTACCTACTTCTTTTTCAATGGTAGCTACCATGGCCTGGACAGCCGGTTCATTCGTTACATCACATACATAACCGTGTGCCTTGATACCTTTTGCAGTGTATGCAGCCATACCTTTGTCCACCAACTCCTGGTTGATATCGTTGAAACAGATAGTAGCACCCTGCTCTGCATAAGCTGAAGCGATGGCAAAACCAATACCATAAGAAGCACCTGTCACGAGGGCTACTTTACCTTCCAAAGAAAAATTCAAATACGGATTCATAATATTAATTATTTAAATTAGAGAAATTATTGTATTTACGTTTATAAGCAGATGCTCATAATAAATCTGTTATCAGCGAGAAGTCCTGATCCCCGTAATCCAGATTTTCACCTCCCATACCCCAAATGAAAGTATAGTTGTGGGTAGCGGCAGCCGAATGGATAGACCATTCGGGAGACAATACAGCCTGATCGCCTTTCATCCATATATGGCGTGTTTCATCCACCTCACCCATGAAGTGACACACAGCATGCTCTTCCGGAAGTTCAAAATAGAAGTATGCTTCCATACGGCGGCTGTGAACGTGTGCAGGCATAGTGTTCCACACACTGCCCGGTGCCAGTTCCGTCATACCCATCTGCAACTGGCAGGTAGGCAATACCTGGTTTACCAGCATTTTATTGATATTACGATGGTTGGAGCCTTCCAGAGACCCCATTTCGGCAACCACAGCATCTTTCTTGGTCACCTTCTTGTCCGGATAATTGCGGTGTGCAGTTACAGAATTGAAATAGAACTTAGCGGGATGGGCGGCATCCTTGCTTTCAAATGTAACTTCACGGTCACCCGAGCCCAGGTAAAGGGCTTCTTTATAATCCAGTTCGAACACGGCATCACCGGCTTTCACTATGCCTGCACCGCCTACATTGAAGATACCCATTTCACGACGGGTCAGAAAGTAAGGTGCTTTCAGCGGATCGATAGCTTCCAAACCCAGCACTTCTCCCACCGGCATGGCTCCACCTACCACCATACGGTCATACATGGAATATACCATATTTACTTCATTCGGGGAGAATACCTTCTCTATAAGGAAGTCGCGACGGATTCTTTTCGTATCGTAGCTTTTGGCATCTTCTGGATGCGCGGCATAGCGAATTTCATAGTTCGTTTTCATGATAATTATTACGTCTTAAAAGTTATACATCCGGTTCAAGGCACGTCGTTTACGTACACGATGCAAATATAGGGAAAGAAAATGGAGAAACCGTGCAAATTTGTGCCAATTATGTATCAATATCGTTCAATTCTTATACGGATCCTGTTTTTCAAGGATGGTGGGATGGATCAACAACAAAAAAACCCTCTAAAATTAGCCGTTTTAGAGGGTTTTTAGCTGCAAATAGCTGTATCGCTGTTGGACTACCAGAAAACAAACTTCTTTAATAATCCAATATGATATTCAATATCTTAGCAAACATGTTTATCATACATGGCACCGATTTTGGCACCTAATAGTACGCAAACACACCCGTCCGCAATCTGGAAAGAACTCTAATTATAAGGACAAAGGTATGAGTTATTTCGGAATTAATAGACTAAAACGGATAAAAATCGTATTTAATAATAGTATATTTGCCAAGCCAACAGATACTAATTATTTAAAAACAATATGGAAAATGACCGCTACACACAAGGCATAATACGAAATGTAAAGTACAATCTTATCGCAGGTATCATACTCACCATCATAGCTACTCTGGCAAACCTTATGGCATGCTCGCCGGAAATGACAATCGAAGAAAACGAAAAGCCGCCGCATATCGTTGACGATTGGCCGGAGGCTACCGATACAATCAATATCAAACCTGACAGTGTTCGTGATATGACGCATGCAGACAGTATCCGCTTTGGATTGCTTCCACCGGATGATTGATAGCAAACCGAAACCCTGCAGCAACGGATGAACACCGGAACCTGCCGATAGGTGATAGCAATCAATATCAGATCAAGAAGATTGGCCAATGAAAATTGATAGCAGATTCCACTTCAGAAACGGCATCCGGCTGAAAGGATTGCTGTCGCTTCCGGTACGCGTTGTGCGGTTATGTCGAGGCGCTGCAACGGTTGCAGGCGGTGGCGTTGCGGG
>ERZ840096.945-NODE-945-length-35554-cov-12.946815_pt1 | contig 35554 bp, 30 predicted proteins | sample MGYA00519878_ERZ840096 | MGnify/ENA primary metagenome ERZ840096 (study PRJEB31850, sample SAMEA3708865) | human gut metagenome | biome: human gut; feature: human-associated habitat; material: faeces | place: China | collected 2014 ...
GTACCACCATTAGGAACCTCAGTTTGACTTGTCCTATTTATATGCTAACACCAAATATCGACGGTACAGGTTGTTCATCGGGAAGCTGAAAGAACAGAACGGTGTGATTGAGGAATTTAATCCATGGCTGTGGGCCTGCATGGTGAATTTCGTCACAGTAGGCCACCGGAAGGAGATGATTTTCACCTTTCGGGACGGTACCGAGATAGAGGTATAACTGAACATAAATCAGGCGACAGACACTCCGCTCCGGCGGGGTGTTTTTGTGTTGAGTGGCAGCGTGGAATCATTTTAATCGAAATGTTACAATGTTGAAAATTGAGGATTTCCAGGTCTATTTGTGCCTGGAAAACGAAGATAAGCGACCAAGATACCGACCAAGTTAACGGCATACTGGGCCTAGACCTTGATCATAAACTGATTGGGCAGAGGAAAGGAGGTCGAGACGATGGTCTCCCTCCTGCCCGCCGTATTATAGGTAGAAAAACACGTGGACCAGTTACCGCAAACGGAGAGCAGGTATAAAAACGTCGATTTTCGGCTTAGAGCAGTTCCCGCGAACGGACGGAAATGTGTATGGAATCCAGACATTATAAATTCCGGCTGTGCATAGGATTCACACGGGGCAGAAAGGCTTTGGGCGTCCTCTATGAAATCGCATACTGGTGATGGAAAAGAACGCAGATTGCAAAAAAACGGCCATATAAGAATATTTCTATGTTGCAAATACGACGGATGACCTTGCCGCTATCTGTTATACTCAAGATGTTCCAAGAAACCAACGCATGAAAATAGATTATGCGAGAAAAGGAAGCGATACTATGATTACGAAAGACATGACTTTAGCTGACGTTGTAAAAACTCATCCGAATACGATTGGATTCCTGAATGGATTACATCTTGATTACTGCTGCGGCGGACATGATCCTATTGCCATGGCTGTCCGTGAAAAGGGTCTGGACGTGGATAAATTCCTGGCCGAACTCAATCAGGCAGCTGCCAAAAAGGCGACGCAGCGGGACGTCCATGATGATATTGAAGCGTTCAAGACGCTTAAAGTCACGGAGATGCTTGACGATTTGGAAGCGACGCATCACGTGACAGACCGCAGACTCATGGCTGAAACAGAAGAACTCCTCAACAAGATCCTCATCGTCCATTATCCGCATCATGGTAAAATGCTCACGCGCCTCCATCATCTCTATGCCGGCTTGAAAGCAGAACTGGAAGAACATTTTGCCAAGGAAGAACAGCTCGTGTTCCCGTTGATGCGCCAGCATCCGCATCCGGACAGCCAGACGCTGTCACTTATCCAGGACCTGGAAACGGAGCACACCGGTGCCGGCGACGTCATCAAAGAAATCCAGGAACTGACGGATAACTTCACGCCGCCAGCAGATGCTTGCCCGACCTTCCGCCACACGTATGTTGTCATGGAACAGCTCTTTGACGACATCTTCATCCATATCTTCAAGGAAAACTCTATCGCCTTCCCTGAATACGCCGAACAAGTCTAACTGTAAGAAAAAATCACCTGTTCCAAAGGTCTGATTCGGATCTTTGAAACAGGTGATTTTTGTATTTTAGAAAGACTGAGCTCAAGCAGTGGAATGACAGGCCTTTGTCAAAGAGGGTGACTGAAATACGACTATTTTGTCTTCTTTTTCTGGGAATATCACTTATTTGTCTTATATATCATTTTCATACTGTCATTGCCGGCTGGTTAATGATATAATTTACCTAAGTCCAGACTGACAGCTGTTGACGTGCATATATGAATGTTGATCCGCTCATTTTCTGTGGAATTACCGGCTTTTTTGGAATGTAAGTGGTATCATGACGGCGATGGTTGTCTTACGTAAGTCATAGATTCTTTAGAAAGGAACGTGCTTATGACGATTACCTTGTCCAAAGAAGACCGTGTAAAAAAGATGGTACGGAGCATCATGCAAGACTATACGAATGCGACGAGTATCGCCTGCATTTTTGTCGATATTCAAGGGAAAGAACGGTCTTCGAAATATAATTTTACGAAGTTTTGTCATTTCATGCGCAGTGTCCCGGAATTTCGCAGCAAATGTTACCAATGTGATTTATGCGGCGGTTTGGAAACGTTCAAGAACCGTGCTTGCTGCCCATACCGCTGTCATGCGGGATTGGTGGATTTCTCCATTCCTGTCGTCTACGAAAACCAGCTCCATGGGTTCATCGTGTCGGGGCAGATGGTATCGGATGATATGCGCATCCCAAATTTGCAGGAACAGACGCCGTGGCAGACGGACAGCCAGGCTTTCAAATATTTCCGGTCTGCCCCGCAGTACCGCTATGAGGAAATCATGAGCGCGTCCCGCGTCCTCAATACGCTGACGGCCTGCTATTTTCCCTATGCCCAGGACGGCGGTTCCCTGAGCTATGAAACGCCGGTCATTGGCGGGGAAGCCCATCCGGATGATGGGGAGTTGTCCCGCATCACGCGGCCAGAGATCCGCAAGACAATTACTTTTATCAAAGAGCACTTGAGCTGCAATTTATCCTTGCGGACCATTGCCGAAGAAGTCTTTCTCAGTGAATCGTATTTATCGAAGCTTTTCAAACAGGAAATGAACATGAACCTGATGCAGTATATTAACCAGTGCCGTGTCCGGGAAGCGGAAAAAATCCTGGCTTCGTCCCATGAATCGGTCGATGCTATCGGCCGCCGTCTGGGGTATCACCGCACCAGTTATTTCTGCAAGATTTTTAAACAATATACGGGAGAAACGCCGCACGCTTATCGCAAGAAATATAATTTATAGGCCGGTACGTGCCGACGGGTCTCCTTTAGGAGGAAATGACATGGGAAACTGCCATTACACGTATTTGACATCGGAAGCCGTGACCGAAGGCCATCCCGATAAGATTTGTGACCAGATTTCCGACGCCATCGTCGATGCTTACCTGACCCAGGACCCGGCTTCTCATGTGGCTGTCGAAGCCTTTGTTTCCGGCAATGTCCTGACCTTGGCCGGTGAGGTTTCGTCGTCGGCGACCGTCGATGTGACGGCCCTGGCCCGAAAAGTCATTGCCGACATCGGCTATACCGATCCGGCGCTGGGATTCACAGCCGATGCCTGCCTGGTCTTCACCAATATCCATCAGCAGTCGAATGACATCAAACAGGGCGTGACCCAGGCTGAAGGGGACCGCATCGTCGGCAGTGGCGACCAGGGCATCATGTATGGCTATGCGACGAATGAGACGGCCAATTACATGCCCTTGACGGTCAACCTGGCTCAGGGGCTGGTCCGCCGTCTGGACCGGGTACGCCATGACACAGCATTGGGGCGGTTCCTGCGGCCTGACGGGAAATCGCAGGTCACGATGCGCTTTGATGACGAAGGGCATCCTGTCGGTATCCATAGCTTGATCCTGTCGGCTCAGCACAGCGAGGCCATCGGGCAGGATGACTTGCGTCAGCTTTTGCAAAAGACGGTCATCGAACCGGTCTGCAGTTCCTGGATACGCCCGGATACGGCTATCCGCATCAATGAGACAGGCCGTTTCGTCATCGGCGGCCCTGTGGGTGATACGGGCCTGACAGGCCGGAAAATCATGGTCGATACCTATGGGACCCTGGCCAAACACGGCGGCGGGGCCTTTTCGGGAAAAGATGCGACCAAAGTCGACCGCAGCGCCGCCTATATGGCCCGCTATGTGGCCAAGAACGTCGTGGCTGCCGGCTTCTGCGACCGCTGCGAAGTGTCCATTGCCTATGCCATCAGCGGCATCTATCCGGAAGCCGTCCAGATTCAGACTTTCTGCTCGGAACACATCGACCGGAAGCTCATCGACCAGGCCGTCGCCAAGACCTTTTCCTTTGCCGTCGGTGACATCATCCGTGACTTGGACCTGCGGCGCCCGCAGTTCCGCAAGACCGCTGTCTACGGCCACTTCGGCCGGGAAGACCAGGGCTTTGCCTGGGAACGGACGGATAAAGCCCAGGCCCTGCGCCAAGCCATCCGCTAACCCCTTCAATGGAACTGTCGCACGAAGGTTTATTCCGTCGACTTTAAACTCAAAAAAAGCACTGTCTTCATGCGACAGTGCTTTTTTTTGCACTTTTTTATCCATGACTTATCGAAATAGTATTATTTTGGAAGCCTCATGATAAATATGTTGCATCAGCCGATGATATAATTTAGGCGAAACATCGAATTGCAACTTATACATGCTGTCACCTGGCGATTTGATGGAATGTACAGGAAATTACAAAAAGAAATCATTTTTTGAGGAGGTTTGTCTTATGGACGTATTAGGAAAAGGCTTTACGAAACCGACTGCCCGGATTCAGGCATTGCGCGATGCGATTTACGATGCGACGCCGACGGTTGAAGCGGACCGTGCAGAATTGGTCACGGCTTCGTATAAAGAAACGGAAGGCTTGCCGGTCATATTGCGCCGGGCTAAGGCCGTCGAAAAAATCTTGACGGAAATCCCGATTGCCATCCGCGACCATGAACTCATTGCCGGTTCCCTGACGGTCAGCATCCATGGCTGCCAGATTTATCCGGAATATTCTTTCGATTGGGTCGAAAAGGAATTTGATACCATGGCGACGCGCATGGCCGATCCCTTTGAAATTCCTAAGGATACAGCAAAACGCCTGCACGACGCGTTCTTATACTGGCCGGGCAAGACGACGAGCGATTTGGCTACGAGTTACATGTCCCAGTCCTGCCTCGATGCCCAGGCCAATGGCGTCTTCACTGTTGGCAACTACTATTTCAACGGTGTCGGTCATGTCTGCGTCGATTATGGAAAAGTCCTGCGTGAAGGCTTCGGCGGCATCATCCGTGAAGCGGAAGCGCAGAAAGCGAAATTGAGCGGTGCTTCGCCGGAAGATATGAAGAAACGTGATTTCTACGATGCCGTCATCATTGCGTATAAAGCGGCTATTACCTACGCCCATCGGTATGCGGACTTGTGCGAACAGCTGGCCAGCCGCGAAGGTGACCAGACGCGGCAGGCCGAACTGCTCAAGATGGCTGCCAACTGCCGCCGCGTACCGGAACAGCCGGCTACGACCTGGTGGGAAGCACTCCAGTCCTTCTGGTTCGTCCAGCTCATCTTGCAGATTGAATCGAGCGGCCATTCCATTTCGCCGGGCCGTTTCGACCAGTATATGTATCCATACCTGGAAGGGGATAAGAACATCAGCCGCGATTTCGCTCAGGAATTGCTGGATAACATCTGGATCAAGTTCAATGACCTCAACAAGACCCGTGATGCCGTTTCTGACCAGGCCTTTGCAGGCTATGCGATTTTCCAGAATATCCAGTGCGGCGGCCAGGATGAAGATGGCGTCGATGCGACGAATCCCTTATCGTACATGATGATCGACGCAGCGGCGCACGTCGCCATGGCAGCTCCGTCGTTCTCTATCCGTTATTCCAATCGGACACCGGATGAATTTCTCTACCGGGCTTGCGAACTCGTCCGTTTAGGCCTGGGCTATCCGGCTATGTACAACGATGAAGTCATCATCCCGGCCATGATGAACCGAGGCATCCCCTTGAAAGATGCCCGCAGTTATTGCATCATCGGCTGCGTCGAACCGCAGGTCCCGCATAAGACCGAAGGCTGGCACGACGCGGCGTTCTTCAACATCGCGAAAGTCCTGGATATTACCCTGCACAACGGCCGCAACGGTCAGGTCCAGCTCGGGCCCAAGACAGGGGAAATGAAGGATTTCCAGAATCTCGGCGACTTGATGCAGGCCTATAAGACGCAGATGGAATACTTCGTCAAACTCCTGGTCGAAGCGGATAATGCCGTCGATTATGCTCATGCTGAACGGGCTCCGCTGCCCTTTGAATCGGCCCTCGTCGACGATTGCTTAGGCCGCGGCAAGTCCATGCAGGAAGGCGGTGCCATTTATAATTTCACCGGTCCTCAGGCCTTCGGCGTAGCCGATAACGGCGACTCCTTCATGGCAATCCAGAAGCACGTCTTTGAAAAAGGTGAAGTCACCATGGGAGAATTACAGGAAGCCATGGATCACAACTTTGGCTATCCCGATGAAACGGGGAAACTCGCGACCTGGTTCGGTACAGGCTGCTGCGCAGCGGCTGGTTCGACGCCGCTTGAAGGCATGGATGAACGCCAGATTTATGAAGCGGTCAAACGCATCTTATCGGCTAAAGGCAGCATCGACATCAATGAATTGCAGAAAGATTTGCAGCAAGGTTCGGCTCCGGCTGCGGCAGCCGCCAGCCGCAGCGATGTAGGCCGCTACCAGCAAATCAAGCGGATCATGGAAAATACGACGTGGTTCGGCAATGACGATGACGTCGTCGATATCATCACTCGTGAAGCCGGCCAGATTTATGCCCGGGAAGTCCAGAAATACAAGAACCCCCGCGGCGGCCAGTTCCAGGCGGGCTGCTATCCCGTATCGGCGAATGTCCTCTTTGGCAAGGACGTCGCACCTCTTCCCGATGGCCGTCTGGCCTGGACGCCGCTGGCAGACGGCGTATCGCCCCGCCCCGGCTGCGACACCAACGGGCCGACGGCGGCCGCTATGTCCGTCGCTAAGCTGGAACATGAAACGTTCTCCAACGGTACCTTGTACAACCAGAAATTCAATCCCGCGGCTTTAGCGGGCGACGAAGGCCTGAAGCGTTTCGCTGCCCTGTGCCGTGCTTATTTTGAAAATAAGGGCATGCACGTCCAGTTCAACGTCATCGATAAAGCGACCCTCGTCGAAGCTCAGAAACATCCGGAACAGCATAAAGACTTGGTCGTCCGCGTCGCCGGTTATTCGGCCCAGTTCATTTCCCTGGCGAAAGAAGTACAGGATAACATTATCGACCGTACGGAATTTGAATTTTGATGTAGCCTGCCAGAGAAAGGGGACGGATGATGTCGAAAATTACCATTGATTATCAGGCAGAAGGAGACATCTTCGATATCCAGCGCTTTTCCCTGAATGACGGACCGGGTATCCGGACCATCGTCTTCCTCAAGGGCTGCCCCTTGTCGTGCTGGTGGTGCAGTAACCCGGAATCACAGCGGCGGCGGCCTGTCGTCATGTACAATGCGGCTGATTGTGTGCGCTGCCGGCGTTGTGAAAGCGCCTGCCAGCGCCACGCCGTCACTTTTGTGGATGATGGACGGCGGCACTTCGACTACCAGGCCTGTACGGGCAACGGCGATTGTGCAGCTGTCTGCCCGACAGGGGCCCTGGTCATGAAGGGAAGGTCCATCCGCGTCGGCGAGCTCATTGAAATCCTCAAGAAGGACCGGTCGACCTTCCGCCATTCTGGCGGCGGCGTCACTTTGTCCGGCGGCGATCCGCTCATGCAGCCGGATTTTGCCGGGGAACTGCTCAAAGCCTGCAAGGCCCAGGGATGGAACACAGCCATCGAGACCGAAGGCTGCGCTGAAACGGAAACCTATCTCCGCCTCGTACCCTATATCGATACGATCCTCATGGATATCAAGCACATGGATCCGGAAAAACACCGCTTGTTCACGGGCGTGTCCAATGAACTCATCTTGAACAATGTCCGCCGGGTCAGTGCTTTTGCGCCGCTGACGATCCGCGTGCCCGTCATTCCCAAGTTCAATGAGTCTGAAGAAGAAATCCGGGCCATTGCTGAATTTGCCGCATCCTTAGGGAAGGTCCGCTATGTCCATTTGCTCCCGTATCATTCGTTGGGAGAAAATAAGTATCGCATGATGGGAATCGAATATAAAATGAATCGTCTTTCTGCCAAGTCACTCAGCAATAAAGAACTAGAAAAATATCGTCCTATTGTCGAACAGGCCGGCGTGTCCTGCCGCATAGGCGATGAGTCATAAGGAGGTTTATCATGGATCAGGAATTATTAGAAAAAGTCATGAACCAGGTCAAAGCAGAACTGGGTGCGGCTGCCACGCCAGCTGCCACCGTGGCTCCCGCTGCGTCCGCTCCAGCGGCGGCTCCGTCGATGAAAGGGGATGCTACGGGCATCAGCAAGGCCTTGGGGCGGACGGAATTTGTCGGCACGTCCATTGGCGATACTATAGGCTTGGTCATTGCCAGCGTCGACCCGATGCTCAAAGATGCCATGAAGTTAGGAAAATTCCGCTCTATCGGTATCATTGGCGGCCGTACCGGTGCCGGTCCGCAGATCATGGCTGTCGACGATGCCGTCAAAGCAACGAATACGGAAATCATTTCCGTCGAATTGCCGCGTGATACCAAAGGTGGTGCCGGCCACGGCTCGCTCATCCTCATCGGCGCCGAAGATGTATCTGACGCCCGCCGGGCTGTCGAAACGGCGCTGCAGGTCCTGCCGAAATATTTCGGCGATGTCTACGGCAATGATGCCGGCCATCTGGAATTTCAGTATTCTGCCCGCGCCAGCTATTGCCTGGAAAAGGCACTGGGTGCGAAATTCGGCAAAGCCTTCGGCATGACTTGCGCCGGCCCGGCTGCAATCGGCGTCGTCCTGGCCGATACGGCTGTGAAAGCAGCCAATGTCGAAGTCGTTGGCTATTCATCGCCGGGCAACGGCGGCACGAGTTTCTCCAACGAAGTCATCTTGTGCTTCAGTGGCGATTCCGGTGCAGTCCGTCAGGCCGTCAAAGCGGCTATCGAAGTTGGCAAGAAACTGTTAGGGGCTCTCGGCGATGAACCGAAGTCGACGACGACACCGTACATTTAACCGTCATAAGAAATGGAGGGTATTACAATGACAAACGAAGCATTAGGCATGGTTGAAACAAAAGGTCTGGTCGGCTCTATCGAAGCGGCTGATGCGATGGTCAAAGCAGCCAACGTAACACTTATCGGATATGAAAAAATCGGCTCCGGCCTGGTCACGGTCATGGTCCGCGGCGACGTCGGTGCCGTCAAGGCGGCCGTCGACGCCGGTGCGGCTTCGGCGAAAGTCGTCGGTGAAGTCGTTTCGGTCCACGTCATTCCCCGTCCTCATACGGATGTGGAAAAAATCCTTCCTCATCTGGATTAATGAGTAAGCAGGCGATCGTATGGCATATGATACGGAAAAGAAGCTGGAAGACCTGATCCTGCGGGCTGTCCGCCAGGTCCTGGCAGAACAATCACAGGCGAAACGGCGTCTCTACGTCGTCTTTGCCGACGCCTTCGATTGCCGCTGTGTCAACTTTTTGCGATCCTTGTCGCCAGCTGATGACGTCACGGTCCTCGTTGACGAGATACAGGCGGAACAGGTACGCTGCGATATTGAACAGGCCTGCCCCTTTGCGTCTGTCGTCCTCACCTCGCAGGCCCGTTCCTTGCCGTTAACAGACAGTCTGACCGTCTATCCGGTGGCTTCACGGGATTTTGTCGTCAAGGCGGCCCTGGGACTGGATGATACATTCGCTGCCCGATGGCTGGCGCGCTGCTTTGCAGCGGGTTCTGCCGTTCATCTGCAGTTATCCGGACTGGCCCGGTTCACGGGCCGTGAACCGGCAGCCTATGTCGGTCAGATTTTAGGATATTATCGCAAGCTCCTGGAATATGGCATTACCATCGGCCCTCAGCTTCCAGACCGGAAGACTGGGGAACAGCCGGTTCCGCAAGCGGCGCCAGTGAAGGGAACGACGCCTGTCGTGGCTTGTCAGGATAAGGTCCTGACGGCAGCGGATCTGTACCCTTATGATAAAGGGACGGTCCTGCTCGTCGGAGAACATACCGTAGTGACATCTTTTGCCCGCGAAGCGGCTTTGAGCCGGGGCATTGAGATTCGTAGAACATGAGGAAAGGCAGGGGAAGACCTGTGGAAAAATCATTAGGGCTCGTCGAAGTCCGGGGCCTGAGCTGTGCCATTGAAGTGGCAGACGCCATGGTCAAAGCGGCGAATGTCGTCCTCGATGAACTCGAAGCGGCCCGCGGCAACGGCATGATGACCGTCAAAGTCCGCGGTGATGTCGGGGCCGTCCGGGCAGCTGTCGAAGCGGGGAAGGTGACGGCCTCATCCTATGGGGCACTGGTATCGGCCCATGTCATCGCCCGTCCCCATGAAATGACGGGAACGTGTTTCGTCCATCATGAGAGCCAAAAGCAGGGGCCTGCTCACGATGCGGTCTGCCCGGAAGGCAAAGAAACCGAGGAGACGGAAAAGTCGGAACCGGCAGCTTCTCAGCCCGTCCCGCCTCCTAAGAAGGCCCGGCGGACACGGCGGCTGCGGACGGCTGGGAAAGCGAAGCAAAGCGTAACGCCTGCAGCGGAAGGACCGGCTCCGGATACGAACGGATCCGAAACGCCTTCCGGACACAGCAGCGAAGAAACATAGAAGGTATGGCTTATGAAAATAGCAAAAGTAACGGGTTCCATCGTCTCGACGAAGAAAGAAGACGGCCTGGTCGGCAGCAAGCTGATGATCGTCCGCTTTGAATCGAGTGATGGCGTACCCTATGGAAATGAAGAAGTCGCCGTCGATTATGTCGGTGCCGGTATTGGGGAACTCGTCCTCGTCGCCAGCGGTTCGGCTACGCGTACGACGGAAACGATGAGGCTCAAACCTATCGACCTGGCTATCGTAGGCATCATTGATAATTTGAATTAAGGAGTGTCCATTATGGCAAACGAAGCATTAGGAATGGTAGAAACCAGAGGCCTCGTCGGTTCCATCGAAGCCGCCGATGCCATGGTCAAAGCAGCAAATGTATCCCTCATTGGTTATGAAAAAATCGGGTCCGGTCTGGTCACGGTCATGGTCCGTGGTGACGTCGGCGCCGTCAAAGCCGCTGTCGATGCCGGCGCAGCTTCGGCGAAAATCGTCGGTGAAGTCGTTTCGGTCCACGTCATTCCCCGTCCTCATACGGATGTGGAAAAGATCCTGCCTCAGCTGGCTCCGGCTGCTGCCCCGTCTGCAGAATAAAGAAATCTGAGGAGGGGATGAGCCATGAGTCAGGAAATGGCAGCGATGTTGACAGAACGGATAGTAGAAAGCGTCCGTCATTATGAAAATTTTAAGATTCCCATCGGCGTATCCAATCGGCACGTCCACGTCAGCCGGGCCGATTTGGATATCCTCTATGGCAAGGACTATGCCCTGACCCATAAGGGCGAGCTCGGTCAGCCCGGGCAGTTCGCCGCTAATGAAACGGTGACGCTGAAAGGACCGAAAGGGACTTTTGAACATGTCCGCATCCTCGGCCCGGTCCGCTCGCAGAGCCAGGTCGAAATCAGCAAGACCGACAGTTTCCGCCTGGGCGTCAAGGCTCCCATTACCTTGTCCGGTCATCTCCAGGGGACGCCGGGTATCACCCTCGTCGGTCCCAGGGGAACGGTCGAATTGCCTTGCGGCGTCATCATTGCCAAGCGGCATATCCACATGACGCCGGCCCAGGCGGCTGCCCGCCATTTGCAAGATGGCCAGATCGTCCATGTCGAGACCTTTGGCGAACGCCAGGGCATCCTGGGCGACGTCGTCGTCCGCGTGTCGGATACGGCCGGCCTGGAAATGCACATCGACGTCGATGAAGCCAATGCTTGTTCTTTGAGCAATCGCGATTATGTCATGATTTGTCCTGTCTGATAAGGAGGGGCCGCCATGCTTGTAGAAAATCAAAAACTGGCCGAATTTGCGGCGCTCGTTTCATCGGGGGACGTGCGGCCCTTTGAAGGAACGCTCAAAGTCGGCGTCGACCTGGGAACGGCGAATATCGTCATGGCCGTGACGGATCAGGACAATCGGCCTGTCGCCGGTATGACGACCCATTCGACCGTCGTCCGCGATGGTATCGTCGTCGACTACGTCGGGGCGGTCCGGGCCGTGCGGACCATGAAAGCGGCCTTAGAAGAAAAATTGGGCGTCGCCCTGACCAAGGCGGCGACGGCTATCCCACCGGGCATCCTCGATGGCAACGTCCGCTGTATCGCCAATTGTGTCGAAGGGGCGGACCTGGAAGTCATCAAAGTTATGGATGAACCGACGGCCGCTGCGGCTGTCCTGGGCATCCGCGACGGCGCCGTCGTCGACGTCGGCGGCGGTACGACGGGCATCAGCATCCTGCGCGATGGCAAGGTCGTCTATACGGCTGATGAAGCGACCGGCGGGACTCATATGACCTTGGTCCTGTCAGGCTACTACGATATCGGCCGGGATGAAGCGGAAAAGATGAAACTCGACGCTTCTCAGGAACAGGCCGTCTTTCCCATCGTCTATCCCGTCGTCGAAAAGATGGCGTCCATCGTCAAGCGCTTTGTAGACGGCCGTCAGGTGAAGGACCTTTACGTCGTCGGCGGTGCTTGTTGTTTCAGTGAATTTGAAAATGTCTTTGAAAAAATCCTGCATATCCCGACGCACAAACCGAATGACTGCCTGTTTGTCACGCCACTGGGCATTGCAGTGAACCAATAAACGGAGGTACAGCATAATGAGTACAACCATTGACCCCGTCGTCCTGCAGCAGTTAGTCGCCCAGGCCGTACGGCAATTACAGAAAGAAGGAACCCAGGCAGCAGCACCGGCTGTTCCGGCAGCACGCGATGAGTACGGTGTCTTTACGACCATGGCCGATGCCATCGATGCGTCGGCTGCGGCTCAGCATACGCTGCTCTTCCAGTCGCCGTCGCAGCGGCAGCAGTGGATCGACGTCATCCGGCAGACCTGCCTGGATAAGAACAACATGCAGATGATGTCGCGCATGGCCGTCGAAGAAACGGAAATCGGCCGCTACGAAGATAAAGTCATCAAGAATACAGCCGCTGCCCGCTATACGCCGGGCATTGAAGATCTGAAGACCGACGCCCGTACGGGGGAACACGGCCTGGTCTTGTTTGAATACTGCCCTTTCGGTGTCATCGGGGCCATTACGCCGACGACGAATCCGACAGAAACGATTATCAATAACTCCATCTGCATGATTGCCGGCGGTAACACCGTCGTCTTCAGCCCTCATCCGCGGGCCAAGAAGACGTCGATTTTCCTGGTACAGCTCCTGAACAAGGCCTTGTATGAAGCCGGGGCCCCGCTCAATTTGATTACCATGGTCCGGGAACCGTCCATCGAAGCTACCGACGAAATGATCAGTAATCCCAAAGTACGCCTGGTCGTCGCAACGGGCGGCCCGGGCATCGTCAAGAAAGTCCTTTCTTCGGGCAAGAAAGCCATCGGTGCCGGCCCTGGCAATCCGCCTGTCGTCGTCGACGAAACGGCGAACATCGAAAAGGCCGCCAAGGATATCGTCGATGGCAGCTCTTTCGACAATAACGTGCCGTGCATTGCGGAAAAAGAAGTCTTTGCCGTCGATTCTATCTTCGATTACCTGCGCATCAACATGAAAGGAGCCGGTGCCTATGAAATTACCGACACCGATACGATTGAACGCCTGTGGAAGCTCGTGGCCAATGAAAAGGGGACCGGGCCGAAAGTTGAATTTGTCGGCAAGTCGGCTAAATACATCCTCCATCAGCTGGGCATCGAAGTGGAAGATACGAAGAAACTCATCATCATGGAAGTGGCCAAGGACCATCCCTTCGTCCAGACGGAAATGCTCATGCCCATCCTGCCCCTCGTCCGCTGCGATAACGTCGACCAGGCTATCGAATGGGCGTATGAAGCCGAACACGGCAACCGCCACAGTGCCATGATGCATTCGACGAATGTTGCGAAATTGAGCAAGATGGCCAAGCTCATGGAAACGACGATTTTTGTCAAGAATGGCCCGTCTTATGCCGGCCTGGGAATTGGCGGCCAGGGCTACCCGACCTTTACCATTGCCGGTCCGACCGGCGAAGGCCTGACCAGTCCCAAGTCCTTCTGCCGTCTCCGTGAATGTGTCCTCAAGGATATGTTCAATATCCGCTAAGGGAGGGATGGCTCATGGATATTTGTCAGATTGCGACGAAAGTCATCTCCGGAGAGCAGGCATTGGCCGCTTTCCGCGTCTATCGGACGGAACGGATCTTTATCTTGTGCGATAGCTTTTTGACCCAGTCCGGGGCCATCGACTTGCTGACCCGTCAGATTGCCCCGACGAATCAGGTGCAGGTTTTTGATGATGTTGTGCCTGACCCGAATCTCAGCGGTGTCGCCCGGGCGATGGCTGCGGCTGTCGATTTCCAGCCGACGGTCCTCGTCGCCTTTGGCGGCGGCGCTGCCATCGATACGGCCAAGGGCCTCGTCTATTTTGCCAGTGGCGCCCATGTCTTTTCGCGGCCGCCGGTCTTCATCGTCATTCCCACGACGAGCGGGACCGGTTCGGAAATGACATCTTTTGCCGTCATCACCGATGCCGAAGAGAAACGGAAAATCGCTCTCATCGACGATGTCATGTATGCCGATGTGGCGATCTTGGATCCGCAGCTGACGGTTTCGGTTCCGCCGGCCATTACGGCCAATACGGGATTCGACGTCTTGACCCATGCGCTCGAAGCTTATGTGGCCAAAGGCGCGACAGACTTCACCGATGCCATGGCCTGCAAAGCAGTGGAATTGGCCTTGGAATACTTGCCCCGGTGCTATCATTACGGAGCTAACCTGAAAGCCCGGGAAGCCATGTCCAATGCTTCCAATATGGCCGGAGTCGCCTTTAATCTCGGTGGCTTAGGGATGGTCCACAGCATGGCCCATCAGCTGGGAGGCATGTACCATGTCCCGCATGGCTTAGCCTGTGCGTTGGCCCTGCCCGCCGGTATTTCCTATAACAGCCACGATGAAAAGGCGGCTGCTAAATACGCCGATTTGACGTATAAATTAGGTCTGGCGCCACGGTCTTTGCCGGTGCCCCAGGCGGTCTGCCTCCTTCAGGGCGTCCTCAAGGCCCTCATGTCCGATATGGCCATGCCTCAGCGCATAGGCGAATTGCCGAAAGGACCGGACCGCAAGTCCTATGTACAGACTATCCCTGCCATGGCTGCCCACGCGATGGAAGACCGCTGCCTGCCAGGCAATCCGCGTCCTGTCGATGAAAGGACCTTTGAAGACCTCTTTGCATCACTTTATTAAAAAAGGCGCTGTCGCGTGAAGACAGCGCTTTTTTTGCAGTCAGCGGATGGTTTAATGCACACTATATGCCGATTTTAGCACTATTTTGTCACCTTTCGAATACGGTGTTTTGCTGTTGGCTGGTCCCGATTGCCGGCTGTACGGATCCAGAGTATAATGAGAATGTGAAAATTAGAAGAGAACTATGATAAGGAGAGATTTTCCATGAGTGTAGAATTTGAAGGGAAAAAAGCGTGCATTGCGCCGGAAGGTGTGTTTATCATCGGGACGTACGATGAAAAAGGTGTTCCTAATGCCATGAATGCTGCCTGGGGAGCCCAATCGGATTACGGCGAAATCACGCTCTTTTTGGCCAAACACAAGACGACGGACAACATCAAGCACACCAAGGCTTTTACTGTCGCCTTTGCCACCAAGGATACCGTCGACATTGCCGATTACTTTGGCGTAGAAACGGGCAATAAGGTGAACAAAATCGAAAAGGCCGGCTGCCATGTCCACAAGAGCCATCACGTCAATGCCCCAATTATCGAAGAATTTCCGGTCACTTTGGAATGTGAATGTACCAGCTATGATGATAATACAGGCATCCTTGTGGGCAAAATCGTAGCCCAGCAGGCTGACGAATCGGTCCTGACGGACGGCAAAATCGACTACGACAAACTGCAGCCCATCATCTTCGATATCGCTACCATGACCTATCGCCTGATCGGTCCCGTCGTAGGCCAAGCCTTCCATGACGGACTGAAATTGAAGAGCTGAGCTTGAGAGTCATTTCGGGATAACGCAACAGGGCCTATAGATGGCGAATATTTGTGATATAATGTAAATATTCATGATATATTGCATAAACTTATCTTGTGAGGGTGATGCCATGACAAAGTCGGGAATTGAAGCATCGAATTTAAAAGTTATTCTACATTCCAAGAGAGCGAATATCTATTACCTGGAAAAGTGCCGAGTAATGCAGAAAGATGGGCGCGTGCTTTATTTGACGGAAGGCAAGAGAGAAAATCAGTATTGGAATATACCGATTGCCAATACGACGGTGCTGCTGTTGGGAACAGGTACATCCATCACGCAGGCCGCCATGCGGATGCTGTCTATGGCTGGCGTCATGGTCGGATTTTGCGGTAATGGTGGGACCCCATTGCTCTCTGGTGTCGAAATTGAATGGCTCAGTCCTCAGAGCGAATACCGGCCAACGGAATATGTGCAGGGATGGCTTTCTTTTTGGTTTCAGGAAGACAGGCGGTTGGCAGCGGCAAAAGAATTCCAGCTGAAGAGATGCCAGTTCATCGAGCGGGTCTGGCAGAAGGACCGGGACTTGCAGAGCTGGGGTTTTTATGCGGATGACGAGGAAATCGAATTAGCCATGCATCGATTCCACCGGGTGATTCGACAATCTGTGAATATCCAACAGCTGCTGGCAGGCGAGGCAGTCTTTACGAAAGCGCTTTATAAATATGCGAGTGGATGTGTCAATAGGACGGATTTTGTTCGCCTTCATGATGCCCCTGCTGGTGACAAGGCCAATATCTTCCTGAATCATGGTAATTACTTGGCCTATGGCTTGGCTGCGGTCACCCTATGGGTCCTGGGGATACCACATGGCTTTGCCGTCATGCACGGGAAGACGCGGCGCGGTGCCTTGGTCTTCGATGTTGCAGATCTCGTAAAAGATGCCATTGTCCTGCCGGGCGCATTCATCTGCGCCGAAGATGATCTTCGAGATCAGGAATTTCGTTCGTATTGCCTGCAGAAATTCACGGAACACAAGGTTCTTGACTTTTTGTTCGACGAAGTGAAGCGCGTAAGTCAGCTGTGGGGAAAGGAGGGACCTGTATCATGATGGTACTGTTTACTAGTCGCAGTGAAAAGAAAGCCTTGTTGACGGTTCGCCGTATATTGGATCAATTTGCAGACCGCATCGGCAATGATACGTGGCAGACCATTATGACCCAGGAAGGCGTACAGGAAGTCAGGACGCTCTTGCGCCGGAGTGCGACGAAAAGTACGGCAGTGTCTTGTCGATGGATTCGTTCGCGCAATCGCAGCCAGCTTCTCTGGGTAGTAGGGAACCGCGATAAATTCAATGAAGATGGAATGGTGCCTGTCAATACAACGCGAAAAAATATCCTGCACAAGGAATGGGAAGGCGGTTGGCCGTATTTGTCTGTGCTCAAAGCACTGGTATCTGTGGCAGCACTTTTTCACGATTGGGGCAAAGCCTCGGATCACTTCCAGCAAAAACTGCGGTCGTCATCGATGGAGAAAGACCCGTATCGTCATGAGTGGGTTTCTTGTCAATTGTTAGCAGCTATAGCAGATATCAGTGGAGACACGCAGAATGATGATGCCTGGATACGCCTTTTTTTGGAGGGAAAGCTGAAAAAGACGACCTTGAAGAATGAGATGAAGAAACAGGGCGAACAGGCACATTCATTGCCGAGTATGCCGCCCATCATGCGTATAATCGCTTGGCTCATCCTGTCCCATCACCGTATGCCCGTGACGCGGAATGATATGGAGTGTAAAATGTGTGCAGAGAAGCCGCCCCTGTCGCTGGAAGGGCTTTTTTCGGCCGTCAAAGCTGGATGGGGGTATGAAGGCGTCGTTCCAGAAAAGAGAAATCCCTGTTTTTCCTTTTCGAAAGGGTTCTTGCTGGATGATGATGATTGGAATAAAGCGGTCAAAAAGTGGCTGACACGGCTGCTTCGGGAAAAAGCACAGTTGCAGCAGCTATGCTCGGAAGCGAACTCAGCTCTGCGTCCACTTCTTTTATATGCGCGGGAAGCCTTGATGCTGGCAGATCATTTCGTCTCTTCCCAGAAGTGTCAGACAGATGTACCGGTCGATGAGCAGAAGAAGGTTTTATATGCCAATACGGATGGAGATAAGCTCTGTGATAAACTATCCTCCCATTTGATTCGGGTGGCTGCGCAAGCTGTCAATATCGCGCACCAGTTGCCACTCTTTGCCAGTGAGATGGATGTGGCTGATACCGTGCGCTTCACACCTGCGAAGGCACCCTATCAGTGGCAGGACAAGGCAGTCCGCAAAATCCAATCGACCAAACAGGATGGGATGGAACAAGCTTGGTTTATCTTGAATATGGCAAGTACAGGCTGCGGCAAGACCACTGCCAATGCCAAATTGATGCAGGCCTTGTCACCAGATGGCAAGACCATGCGATATACGTTAGCTCTGGGGCTGCGCTCGTTGACACTCCAGACGGGTAGTGAATATCGGGAACGTATGCATTTGACGAAAGATGAATTGGCCGTAATTATTGGGTCTCAGGCCATTGCAGAACTGTATCACCAGAAACAGAAAGTGGATGATGCGGATCCGGGGAAAGAATCATCTCGTTGCGAAATCGGCGGCTCTGGGGAAGAAGAACTCCTGGAAGACATGATTTCTTTTGAAGATAATTTCACGCATGAGCAGTTGAAGTATCTGGATATTTACCTGGATGGGCGTAAGAATCCGCAGGCGAAGAAAAATGGTGCTTTCCTGTTCAAACCCATACTGGTTGCAACCATCGATCAGATTATCCGTGCGACAGAGGTGACGCGCGGCGGAAAAGGCTTGCTGCCCTTCCTTCGGATGATGTCATCGGATCTCGTCATCGATGAAGTAGATGATTTCTCGCCGGAAGATTTGACAGCCGTCGCCCGGCTTGTCCATTTAGCGGGCATGCTCGGACGCAATGTCATCCTGTCTTCTGCAACGATTCCACCGGACTTGGCACAAGGGCTGTATCAAGCCTATCAGGATGGCCTGTGCAGTTACAATGCATTCTCGAATCGCGCCAAGACGATGAACGCTGTCTGGGTCGATGAATTCCGTTCTGCATCTGCTGTGATACCATTGCAGCAGTCAAAGCAGTACGGGTTTGCTCATGAGAAATTTGTTGAGCAACGCGTCAAAAATTTACAGATGCAGGTCGTAAAGCGGAAGGCGTTCGTGATTCCTTGCCAGCCGCAGACAACGAAAGAAACATCATGGCAATTGTATGTTGCAGCAGCTAAGCAAGCCGTCCTGCAACTGCATGACGCTCATCATGTAGTAGATGAGAAGACGGGCAAGGAAGTATCTTTTGGTCTCATGCGATTTGCGAATATCGATCCATGTGTTAATATGGCACTTTCCCTGTTGTCGGCTGATTGGCCGGAGGATACAGCGGTTTTCATTATGTGTTATCATAGTCGCCAGGTTTTGCTGCTTCGCCATGAGCAGGAAGTGTATCTTGACCATGTCTTGCGCCGCAAGCAAGAACGCGGCGCAAAGGTGGCATTTCAAGATGTTGTCCTTCGCCGCCATTTGGACCATGGCCAGATGAAGCGGTGTATTTTCTTTGTGGTGGCTACTCCGGTAGAAGAAATCGGACGCGACCATGATTTTGATTGGGCTGTCGTAGAACCCTCTTCATATCGCTCGATTATTCAGCTGGCAGGGCGTGTCCATCGTCACCGCCCATGTCTGCAAGATGTATCGGTCCCGAACATCGGTGTCATGGAATTTAATTGGAGGGGGATGGTTGATTCTGGAAGGAACGCTGTCTTTTGCAGACCGGGCTTCGAAAAAAATCCGGATTATTTGTTGGATAGTCATGATATGAACGATCTGATTCCAGACGATAATTGGAACCATATCGATGCCATTCCCCGTGTACAGATTCCAAAACAGCTTCGTCCACGTTCGAGGCTGATCGATTTGGAGCATCAGAGACTGGCGGACTGGCGTAGTCTCGATGATGAATATCCGGATACAGTGGGTGGTTGGCAGCAGACTGGCTGGTGGATGACGGGTCAACCACAGTATCTGTGCCCGTTCCGTGCAGGCGTTCCTGATAGAAATCTGTGCTATCGATACGATGTGAGCAAGGGAATGCTGGGCTTTTACGAAAGAAACAGCGGCGAATACGTGCCTTGCGGGGATATGTACAATTTGAAACCATATCCCAAGGAGAAACTGGATGCGCATAGGGAACGCTTTTGGCTGCCACGTGATTATATGGCGTCGCTTCAGACTCAAGTTGCCAGAAAATCGTATTCTGATGAAGAAGAAGGAGAGAGACTGCAGCGGATATCAGAACGATACGGTCAGCTGGCTCTTCCGGCCTATGCAGATGAATCCGGCAGGACATACTGGTATGATGATCAACTCGGAGTATTTCAAATTTTGTTGAAGGAAAGAAAGTGATAGTCAATTGAATCTGTTTCTGTTATAATAAATTTAATAGTATCTGCCGTATAGGCAGCTTAGAAAGTAGTTATGTTCTGAGGGCATTTATCTGCCGCATAGGCAGCTCCTTAAATCAATTTCCTCAGAGCATATTTATTATTGACCGTAGTAATGTTATGATATATAATAAGAGCATAAGGAGGGATGAGAATGGGATCGATAGCAACGTACATTGCCGACAAGGCGGCAAAGAAGAAACAGACCCCCGCTGAGTGGCTGGATGGTAATTTGAAGAACTTTGACCGATATTGGGTGAGTTCACATATCGGCCGGTACACACATCCAGATGTAGCAGTTCATTTACATGATGATAGTGCTCCGGTGGGGGAAGGATATTTGACAACGGCTGATGCGGCCGTAAAGCAAGATATTTTTGTAGATGGTGGTTCTGCGTTCATGACGATTGCTTCGTTTTTAGTTTCACGATTTTCACAGAAAGAAACTATAGCAGAACAGAAAGCCGACCTTGAGTCTAAAACAGCTTGGCAATATTTTCATGAGGATTCTCCCTTTATCCGTCGTGAGATAGAATCGCTAGGGGTCGAATATGAACCATTACGGGAGAAGGTATTACATATTCAGACATCAAAGCTTCCGGAGAAAAGTGATGCACGCCTGAAACAAGTGTATTTTCCAATACCTGATCGTGACGGAGAGTACCATCTACTTAGTATCTTGCCGCCGAGTATTTTGATGCTTGAACTTACGAATCGAATCAGAATGGCATTTCAAATACAGAGAATGTGCCGGGATAAAAAGTCAGAATATTATGGTGGAACATATCAGACTTTTCCTGATTTGACTGTTGTACTCTTTGGAGGTGCGAACGTTCAAAACGTAAGCGTGCGTAACTCTTCATTAGGGATGCAGGTTTTGCCCTCATTGCCACCTTGCCTGACTGGACGCAAAATAAAGTTGCCGAAGAGAAATTTCTTCTCTGATTCGCTTTATTGGCGCAGGTTCAGTGACACGTTATCTGATCTCGATGCTCTCTTTCGCGATCAGCGTCACAATCTTGCAATGCGAAAGCGGCGGGAGAATATTATCCTGGATTTTGTTGAAGCTATTTTGTACGAAGCAAATCGTTTGCAGAACCTTCCTGCTGGCTGGAGCAAGGAAACCGAGCTGTCAGATGAGCAGGCAACTTGGCTGGATGAAGCCTATGGAAGACAGCGGCAAGCCGATACGGATTGGATCTGGCCGGTTTGCTTGGATTTTTCTCGCTGGCTCGTAAATGCCTACGGGAGGTTCTGTGGCATAGAGAAGCGGAAAGAGATTTCGCTTTCGAATGCAGAGCTGCATTCCTTTGCAGCGACGTTGGAGAGTGTCCTGAAACAGGAGGTGAGAGAAGGATGAATAGAATCAAAACGTATTTGCTGTTGCGGCATGTCAAGATTCATAATGCAAATGCATTCAGCAGCCCTCTCACGATTGGCTTCCCCGCCATGACAGCGTGGTTAGGTGCCATGCACGCGCTGGAAAGAAAGCTTCGTCAACATGAAGCGCTGTCAGGCATTCGCTTGAAGAAATTGGCTGTCTCCTGTCATGACTTTGATTTGCAGACCTATAAGGGACCAGGTGACTATGTGAACTCAGTGATTATCACTGCGAATCCCTTGCGAAAAAAAGGTGCTTCCTTTGAGCGGCCACCGTTTATTGAAGAAGCGAGAGTCCATTTGAATGTGTCACTTCTTATCGAAATCGATGGGCTCATGCCGGGCGACTTCCCGATTTTTGAAGAGAAGGTTACAGAAGCTTTGGAGAGGATGAAGATTGCCGGCGGAGATATCCTTAATTTTTCGCCAATACAAGACGCTATACATTTAACTTCGACGCGCCACTCCAGAATCCTCTTGGTTGATGAAAAAAATGAGGAAGATAAACGTCGTGCCATTCGCAGTCTCATGCCGGGATATGTCCTAATAGAGCGTCGCCAGTTGTTGCAACAAAGACAGGAAGAACTCAATCATCAAGATACCCTGCAGGCGATGCTGGATTTGCTGGCTCTGCACTATGAATACGATGACGAGCATGACACTTGGAATGTACAGCCGCGCAAGGAAAAAGGCTGGCTGGTACCAATCGTCACAGGATTTAAAGGGGTGACACCACTCGGCCACGTTGCGAATCAGCGCGATGCGAGTACGTTACATCGCTTTGCAGAACCTGTGCTGACCCTCGGCGAGTTCAAGATGGCACATCGGTTTGATTGTGTGGATGATATGATGTGGCAGTACCATTATGATGAGAATAAAGGTTTATACGTCTGTGTGAATGAACAGATGGAATCAGATGAAGAAGTTAAAGGAGAGGATTAATCATGGCAAAATCAAGCACGAAAGGGTTAGCAACCGTATTGTCTTTTGAGAAAAAAATCGTTCTCTCAGATGGTTTGATGTATGGGACAACTTGGGAAAATCGGCAAACACAAGCGACCGCCTTGCCGTTGCACGAAAAATCTGTTCGCGGCACGATTTCCAATCGCCTGAAATCGGCAGTTGCCAATGATCCTGCAAAGCTCAATGCAGAAGTCGAAAAACCGAATCTGCAGACTGTTGATGCAGCATCGTTGACCATGGAACAGGATACGCTAAAGATCACTTTTACGATGAAAGTCCTGCCGGGTGCAGCTGTTCCCGCTGCCTGCAATGTGGAAAACCACAAGGAAGAAATCTTGAAAATGGGGAAGCGCTATGCTGAGCAATATGGATTTGGCGAATTAGCCAAACGATATGCTTTGAATCTTGCTAACGGGCGATTTCTTTGGAGAAATCGCGTCGGCGCAGAAGACTTGGAGGTGCAGGTAAAATCTGGAAATACGCAGTGGCTGTTTCATTCATATGATTATTCTCTGAAGGATTTTGATCATGTTGACGAAAAGGTTGAAGCCTTATCGGAACAGATTGAGTCGGCACTGGATGGTAAGCTTCCGTACTTGCTGTTGGAAGTCACGGCTTTTGCTAAGATTGGCAAGGGACAGGAAGTCTATCCAAGTGAAGAGCTCATTCTTGACAAAGGAAAAGGTAAGAAGAGCAAAGTATTATATGAAGTGAACGGTACGGCAGCAATGCATTCTCAGAAGCTCGGCAATGCAATTCGCACGATTGATACCTGGTATAACGAATATGAAACGAGAAACGGTGTAGGTCCCATTTCTGTAGAACCATATGGGGCTGTGACGAATCTTGGCAAGGCGTTCCGCAATCCAAAAGAAAAATGCGATTTTTATACGCTGTTTGATAAATATTCACTCGGTGCTGATTTTGACAGTCCGGAAGCTGCTCATTACGTCATGGCTATGCTGATTCGCGGCGGCGTATTTGGCGCAAGCGGAAAGGAATGATAGGTATGTGGTTCTTCCAAGATGTTATATTACAGCCCACAGAAGACATATCTGCTTCCTTCCTTTGGTCCAGAGTCTACCGGCAAGTTCATCTGGCACTTGTCAACAGCAAGGATGAACAGGGGATAATCCGATGTGGTGTCGCCTTTCCTGAGTATTCCGAGGAAAATCTGACACTGGGTCATCGACTTCGTTTGCTCGCTCCAGAAGAATCAGATCTGCAGCGTTTGAATCTGGCCGATGCACTGATGCGTTTTGCTCCAGATTACGTGAAGATTACGACAATCCGTCAGGTTCCTATCAGGAAATGTAAGGGATACGTGACATACAGCCGATATCAGCCGGAAGCTACGGTTATGCAGAAAGCTAGACGCTATGCAAAGCGACACGGTATTTCAATAGAAGAAGCGCAAAAGCTTTTTCCCACGGCTGTCAGTAAAAATCGCTATCCGTATATCCAGCTGGAGAGCATGACTAATCACCATCGTTTCAGCCTGTTCATCCAGAAGCAGGAAGCCGTAGAGCAGCCATGCAACGGTTTCTCTGCCTATGGATTCAGCAAGAAATCGTCTGTTCCTGATTTCTGACCAAAGTTTTTACTATGTACCGGAAAGCCTTGTAAATCAAGGGTTTTGACAAGCGCATAAAATTTTGGTTAAATAAGAGTAGACTGATGTAAGCTTAGGTAGAATCAGGATATTCGCATAAAAGCCTACTGTTAACTGCCGCATAGGCAGCTTAGAAAAGTACTTGCAAGTGTATTGACGATGCCCTGGTTGTTAACTGCCGCATAGGCAGCTTAGAAAATGTTCGGCGGCTCGCATGGTCAGATATTCGCGTTAACTGCCGCATAGGCAGCTTAGAAAGATAAGCGCGTCTCCTTTTGCAGTAGTAGCTAAGTTAACTGCCGCATAGGCAGCTTAGAAAAGATGTTGGCGCTACCGTCAAGGATGTCCCATGTTAACTGCCGCATAGGCAGCTTAGAAATGTCCAGTTCACCGTAGCATTGGTAGCTCCCCAGTTAACTGCCGCATAGGCAGCTTAGAAATTAGTGACCAGTCATTGCGTAAAGGGGTTCAAGGTTAACTGCCGCATAGGCAGCTTAGAAATATTTCTAGGTTCGTTCCCATTGCCCTTTCCCGTTAACTGCCGCATAGGCAGCTTAGAAAAGGACCGGGCAGGACGTGCTTATCTTTTCCCTCGTTAACTGCCGCATAGGCAGCTTAGAAAAGACGGGTATTTGTATATTGATAGATATTTAAGTTAACTGCCGCATAGGCAGCTTAGAAAATGGACTATACACTGCGGTATCGGCTGATTGCTGTTAACTGCCGCATAGGCAGCTTAGAAAAGACAGGTCGTCCCAGTCTGTGCCGTTCCATGGTTAACTGCCGCATAGGCAGCTTAGAAAATCAGCGCCTGTGATTGCGTTTTCTACGCGGTGTTAACTGCCGCATAGGCAGCTTAGAAATTTCTATCATCGGCGGGGCTGGCTACCCCGCCGTTAACTGCCGCATAGGCAGCTTAGAAAAATGGATCGCCATTGGGCAATAGACAGTGGGGGTTAACTGCCGCATAGGCAGCTTAGAAAGTGCATCATCATGAGCCGATGATTCTGCTTTTAGTTAACTGCCGCATAGGCAGCTTAGAAAAATTGTGGGTGTCTAGGTTCGCACTTACTGCGGTTAACTGCCGCATAGGCAGCTTAGAAATGATTGCCATTCTAAGACATCTTAATTGTATTTGTTAACTGCCGCATAGGCAGCTTAGAAAAAAGGCCTTGCCTCGTGCTACCGTTGCATACTGTTAACTGCCGCATAGGCAGCTTAGAAAACCAAAAAGGCCATTGAAAACATTGCAACGTCGTTAACTGCCGCATAGGCAGCTTAGAAAAATGATATTATGGACGGCATAGTCAATAAGTATGTTAACTGCCGCATAGGCAGCTTAGAAATGTACACAATTCGCATTGAAAATAATCTTGTTGTTAACTGCCGCATAGGCAGCTTAGAAATGGCTGCCACTTCATCGAGTGACAGCAGCCGGGTTAACTGCCGCATAGGCAGCTTATAAATCTTCCATTTTTTCATTTTAGTTGTGCTGGTCATGTATTTTGCAGAAAATCTACCGACTGCTATCACGGCAAGAAACATGGTATAATGAAAGAAAAATGTCAGAAAGAAGTGGAATCTATGATTAAACGTTGTAACCATGACTGTGATTTTTCTTGTCAGCAGTCAGAAGACCAGAAGATGCGTGTCATTGTTGAAGAGCATGAGAAATTGTCACCGAATCTTATTTTTGAAATCATCCGCCACGATGGCGAGATGGAATTGGAACGGCCGGCCTGGCCTTTGATTTTGTCAGCCTTGGCGGCAGGCTTGATGATTTCGTTTTCGTTTTATTTCCGCTCTATCATCCATGTCTATGTCGGCCAGGCTCCCTGGACGGGGGCGATTACGGGCTTCGGCTATACGACGGGGTTCTTGATTGTCATCCTCGGGCGATTGCAGCTTTTTACGGAAAATACGATTACGACGGTCATTCCTGTCTTCCGCGTACCTTGCTGGGAAAATTTTCGGAAACTCCTGCGCTTGTGGGGCATCGTCTTCGGCGCCAATATCGTCGGTACAGCCATTGCGGCGCTTTTCATGTCCAGCCCGGTCTTTACGACGCCGGAAATTACGCAGTGTCTCCTGACCGTGTCGCATCACATCATGGCGCCGGACGCGATGGACAACATCATGCGCGGCATCCCGGCAGGTATGCTCATCGCCGCTATTGTCTGGATCATGCCTATGTCGCGGAGCTTCGCTTTCTTTACGATCTTGACCTTTACCTATTTCATCTCCATCGGCAACTTTGCCCATGTCGTCGTCGGCTCTTGTGAAGCCGCCTATGACGTCCTCATGGGTGGTTCTGACCTGTACGATTATTTCTTCCGCTTCCTCCTGCCGACAGGCCTGGGCAATATCATCGGCGGTACCGGCGTCTTCACGCTCCTCGTGTCGGCCCAGGTCCGCAGTGAAAATGGGAAGCAGCTCGATTGAGGTCATAGCATGAAATCTGTCGTTTCAGTACTCAAAGAGAATCTGGTACTTGTCCTGGCGGTAGTGGCAGCATCGGTGTCGATGCTGGCCGTACCGCCTTCGTCATCTTATGTCGGGTATATCAATGTACCCGTACTGGCTATTTTGTTCTGTCTTATGGTCGTCATCGGCGGTTTGCGGGAAAGTGGTGTCTTTGCTGCGGTACTAGCGCGTCTCCTACTCCGCTTGGGAACGATGCGCCAGCTGGCGGCAGTCCTGGTCTTTGCCTGTTTTTTTGTCAGTATGTGGGTGACCAATGATGTAGCCCTCCTGACCTTTGTGCCTTTTTCCCTGATGGCCCTGCCGAAAGTGGCCAGTGAGAAGCAAATGGCGCTTGTCATCGTCCTCCAGACGCTGGCGGCCAATCTGGGCAGTATGTGTACGCCCGTAGGCAATCCGCAGAACTTGTATCTTTATTTTTACTACGCCATGGATCTGTCCTCGTTTCTGCTGTTGCTCCTGCCCTATACCCTGGTATCCTTCCTGTTGCTGGCGCTGTCCCTGTTCCGCTTGCCGGGAACGCCGATTCCCATTTCCGTGCGGCTGGCGGCCCGGCGGACACGGAATCTGCCTGTATTGGCTCCGTCGCGGCAGCTCTGGATTTTGGGCGGGATGTTTTTCCTGTCCATCCTCGCTGTAGCTCATGTCCTCGATTACCGCCTGACCCTGGCCTTGGTCGTGGTCATCACGGCCCTGACGCGGCCCCAGTATTTCCGTTACGCCGATTACCGGCTTTTGGGCACTTTTGTGGCCTTTTTCATCCTCGTAGGCAATCTGAGCCAGCTGTCTGGCTTTAGGGACCTGTTGACGGGATATCTGGACGGTCATGAGTTCCTCATGGCCCTTTTGGCAAGCCAGGTCATCAGCAATGTGCCGGCAGCCGTTCTCTTGTCTGGGTTTACTGATGATGTGGCGGCCTTGCTGGTAGGAACCGATATCGGAGGCCTGGGGACGCTGGTCGCCTCCATGGCCAGTCTCATTTCCTATGGCATGTACGTCCGGGCCTGTCCCCGGCAGCAGGTAGGGTATCTGAAACTATTCACTCAGCTCAACCTGGCCTACCTGCTGGTACTGGTCCTGATTGCCTGGCTCTGTCATCAGCTGGGGGTATGACGGGTGCTGGCGAATCGTATTGACGGAAAGGGCAGAATATGTTAGAATGATGCTAATTTCATAGGAACACCGCTTCTGTCACCGGACAGGAGAAATGAGGTGTCTGGGAGTTGTCGTAGGTACGGCATGATTACATGCTATAAGACAATTCCTGGACACCTCTGTTTTTTTAGGAGGGATTATCATGATTCAAATGCATATGCAGCAGGGGCTTTCGCAGGATGCCCGGATTATCCGGCAGGAGGTATTTGTAGAAGAACAGGGATTTCATCATGAATTTGACGAAATCGACTCAAGGGCCTGGCATCTGGTATTATACGAAAATGGGCAGGCCGCTGGCTGTTGCCGTCTCTTTTCATCCGATCAGCCGGAAGTGTATATATTGGGCCGGCTGGCCGTGCGGAAGTCCTGCCGGGGCAGGCAGTACGGGGAGCGGCTGGTACGGGAAGCGGAAGCCTGGCTGCGCGGCCGCCAGGTGAAACGGCTGGCCTTGTCAGCTCAGGTACGGGTACGTCCTTTTTATGAAAAATTGGGATTTACCGCATCGGGTGACGAATATCTGGATGAGTATTGTCCTCACATCTATATGGAAAAGGAGCTGAGAGAATGAGTCTGACCTACTGGATTCCTTTTTTCATCGTTGTCCTTGGCAACATAGGCTATCATGTGGTAGCAAAGGCGACTTCGGTGTCGGCCCCGCCTTTTCTGGCCCTCAGCGTGACTTATCTGGTCAGTTTTCTCCTGTGTGCTGCTGCTTACGTGGTGACCGGACCTTCTCTGCGGCAGGATCTGTCGGCCTTAAACTGGGCGAGTGCTGCCTGGGGACTGACGCTGGTCGCCGTCGAATTTGGCTACATCCTATTATACCGGGCTGGCTGGAAAATCAGCATGGCCTCTCTCCTGGCTAATGTCAGCGTAGCGCTCCTTTTAGCAGGCATCGGCGTCCTGCTGTATAAAGACGTCCTGCTGCCCCGGCAGATCATCGGCATCATCCTGTGCCTGGCCGGCGTCTTTTTCCTGAGACCATAAAAAGATAGGACTATGGCATGTCAATCCTTTACCTGGAGACAATAGGGCGAAATGACAGGAAGCTAAACCAGCTTTTCGTGGGTGCTTCGTTAGGCCGTTGGATGATTCTCCTGGTAAACCGGGCTGGAAATCGTACATAGACTGGAGCGGGCGCCCCTATAAACTACGGACCGAGGTATTGTGTTGTAGGGCACGCCCGCTTTAGGCCTTGTGGGAATGGCTGGAATTGCGCTAAAATGGTATTATATTGGATGGTTATTCAGAAGGGAGGGGATTCCCGTGACATGCTCTTTTGACGGTTCCGAAATCAGCGGATTTATCGGCTCATGTCGATTTCCATGAAGGGAAGCGGCTGGTCCGGTTTGCCGGCGGAAAAATGTATGGTGGTGACGCAGTGCAGTTTATGTGTATCAAGAAGGGCAATACCTGGAAACCGGACAAGGTGTGGTGGTCTAATTCGGCTCAGGGATGGGCGTACCAAATGAAAGACTATGTAAAAACGTTGAAGAAAGAACATATATTTCAAAGCATGTCACGAAAAGACAACTGTCTGGATAAAAGTGTAGCAGTAATATTGCTACTACACTTTGGTCTAACTTATTGGGAGCACTACATAAAAAAGCGCTGTCTTCGTGCGACAGCGCTTTTTGATTACGAATGTTATTAACCTAATGTTTCGATAAAAGCCTTGACTACTTCCGGATCAAAGAGCAGGCCCGACGCGCTAAAGAGTTCGCGGACGGCCTGTTTTTTTGTCTTGGCCCAGAATTCAGCCGACGGATTGATGATCATGTCGTAGTAATCGGCGACGGCGATGATGCGTGCTCCCAAGGGGATGTTGGCGCCGCGCAGATGTTTGGGGAAGCCCGATCCGTCCCAGTGTTCGTGGTGATAGCGGATGTAAGGCACGATGTCCTGGCAGCAGGGGATGTTTTCCAGCATGTTGCCGCCGCCTGCGGCGTGGCGCTTGTACTGAGCCTTTTCCGAGCGGTTGAGGTAGGGCATCTTGGCCAGCAGGGTATTAGACACGAAAAGCAGGCCGACGTCATGCAGGAGGGCTGCATATTTGACCTGTTCGATTTCACTCTTGGGCAGCGTCAATTTGGCAGCGACGCTGACGCTATAGTTGGCGACCTGTAAGGAATGCATATACAAGCGCTGGCTCTTCAACTGTATGAAATTGAGCAATTCCGCTGTAATGGCGTCGAGGGACGTCATTTCTTCCCGGGCAATGCCCGCAGCTTGTTTCAGGGATACCATATACATGACCAACAAACCCTTTCGTCTGCAAACGTGTTACTTGTTCGTCGTCCGATGCGACCGGCGTACCTTCTGGGGATGACGGAGGATGTTGAACATCTTCACACTCGTCTTCTTGATACGGGCGCCGGTATTCTTCATGCGCCGTGCTGTAGTGATCTTGGACTTGCGTTTCGGGCGCATGTCACGGATGGAGCCGAAATCGCCGCGGCGGATACTCGTCGCCTTGATGCGGTCTGAGCGCAGGTTTACTTTCAAGGCACTCATGATCTGGCTCGTCTTGAGATCGATATTAAAACTGTAGATGTCCACGGCCACGTAGGACAGGGTAGGATAGGCGTGAATACAAATATGGGCGTTGCCGGAAACGGCAATGCATGTCAGTTCGTCGTCGATATGGAAGAATGTAATCCCTTCGACAGGCGTGTCGACGAGGTCGAAAGCACGCTCTACCAAGGGCTGCAAGTCTTCGGCTTCCGTAAAGGTCGCTTTGCAGTTATAAAAATCGATGAGTACATGTTTTCCTAATGTGTTGTTCATAATCTCCACCCGTTACTTAGTTACAGCTTATTATATACTGTTTTCGGGCCGATGTAAACAGAAAAAAAGACCCGTTCCCGATGTTTTTTTTACATCAGGAACGAGTCCTTTGTGCGCCAGTCACTAGCCACTAGCTCATGCGGCATGGACACGCATGGGCGTGAAGGTGAAGTTGTTGCCATCGTAGCCGATGGTGACCGTATCGCCTTCGCGGATGGTACCGGCGATGATGTCGCGGCTCAGGGCCGTTTCGACGGTATGCGTAATCAGGCGGCGCAGCGGACGGGCACCGAACTGCGGGTCGAACCCTTTGTCTGCCAATTCCTGTAAGGCTTCGTCGGTCCAGGTGAGGTGGATCTTGACCTGTTTTTCCAGACGCTTGCCGAGGCGTTCCAAGAGGATAGCGGCGATGTTGCGTACCTGGTCTTTCTGGAGCGCTTTGAAGACGACGATGTCGTCAACACGGTTGAGAAATTCCGGACGGAAGTACTGTTTGAGCAGTTCGCGGACTTTCGCATTGGCTTCGTCGTAGTCCTTCGATTCGAGGATTTCGTGAGAGCCGAGGTTACTGGTCATGATGATGATGGTGTTCTTGAAGTTGACCACACGGCCTTTGCCATCGGTCAGGCGGCCATCGTCGAGGATCTGCAACAGGACGTTGAAGATATCCGGATGGGCCTTTTCGATTTCATCGAGGAGGATGACGCTGTACGGACGACGGCGGACGGCTTCCGTGAGCTGGCCCCCTTCATCATAGCCGACATATCCCGGAGGAGCCCCGATCAGACGGGATACGGTATGCTTTTCCATGTATTCCGACATATCGATGCGGATGATGTTGCGTTCGTCATCGAAGAGGGCTTCCGCCAGGGTCTTGGCCAGTTCGGTCTTGCCGACACCGGTCGGGCCGAGGAAGATGAAGGAACCAATCGGACGGTTCGGGTCCTTGATGCCGGCACGGGCGCGGATGATGGCGTCGCTGACGACGCGGACGGCATCGTCCTGGCCGACGACCCGTTTATGCAGCGTTTCGTCGAGGTGCAGGAGTTTTTCCCGTTCGCCGGTCATCATCTTAGTGACCGGGATGCCGGTCCAGCGGCTGACGACCTGAGCGATATCTTCTTCGCCGACTTCTTCTTTGAGGAGCTGCGAATCCTGGTGTTCCGCCAGATAAGCTTCCTGTTCTTTCAACTGTTTCTGCAATTCCGGCAGTTTGCCGTACTTCAGTTCCGAAGCTTTGGCCAGATCGTAGTTGCGTTCGGCCTGGGCCATGTCGCTCTTGACGGCGTCGATTTCTTTCTTCAAGCCCTGGGTGCGCAGGATGGACTGTTTTTCTTTATCCCACTGGGCTTTTAGCTTGCTTTCCTTTTCTTTCAGTTCATTCTTCGTTTCCGTGATCTTAGCCAGACGTTCTTTAGAAGCGTCGTCCGTTTCTTTGTTCAAGGACTGTTCTTCGATTTCCAGCTGCATGATCTTATGGCGCAGTTCGTCAATCGGCGTCGGCATGGATTCGATTTCCGTACGCAGTTTAGCGGCGGCTTCGTCGACGAGGTCGATGGCCTTATCCGGCAGGAAGCGGTCGGAAATGTAGCGGTCCGACAGGACAGCGGCAGCGACCAGGGCCTTATCACGGATGCGGACGCCATGATGGACTTCGTAACGTTCTTTCAAGCCACGGAGAATGGTGATCGTGTCTTCGACCGACGGCTGGTCAACCATGACCGGCTGGAAACGACGTTCCAAAGCGGCATCTTTTTCGATGTACTTCTGGTATTCATTGAGGGTCGTAGCGCCGATGCAGCGCAGGTCACCACGGGCCAGCATCGGTTTCAGGATGTTGCCGGCATCCATGGAGCCTTCGGATGCGCCAGCGCCGACGACGGTGTGGATTTCATCGATGAAGAGGAGAATCTGGCCGTCCGATTTGGCGATTTCATTGAGGACCGATTTGAGTCGTTCTTCAAATTCGCCACGGTATTTGGCACCGGCGATGAGGGAGCCCATATCGAGGGAGTAGAGGGTCTTGTTCTTCAGCGATTCCGGAACGTCACCGCTGACGATACGGCGGGCCAACCCTTCGACGATAGCCGTCTTGCCGACGCCAGGTTCACCGATGAGGACCGGGTTGTTCTTACGACGGCGGGACAGGATTTCGATGGTACGGCGGATTTCATCATCACGGCCGATGACCGGGTCCAGTTTGTTCTGGCGGGCAGCGGCGGTCAGATCGCGGCCGTATTTTTCCAGGGCCTTGTAGTTTTCTTCCGGGTTATCGCTGTTGACGTTGGCCTTGCGGTTGGCCTTGATGGTACTCATGATCTTGTCCTGGGTCAGGCCAAATTCACGGCACAACTGCTGGACTTCGTCGTCGCTTTCGCTGACGATACCCATGAGGATGTGTTCCGTGCTGATGTATTCATCGTGCATGGAGTCGGCCAATTGCTGGGCTTTGCCGATGACACGGACCATTTCCGTCGACATGGACAACTGGCTGGAGCCCTTGACGGACGGAATCTTCTTCAGTAACTGTTCCAAGCGGGCCTGGAGCATGGGGACGTCGGTATGACATTCCGAGAAAATCGTGTTGAGCAGGCCTTCCGGTTCTTTCGTCAAGCCCATGAGCATATGGACCGATGAGAGTTCCTGGTTATAATGGAGCGCGGCGATCTGCTGGGCAGACTGGAAGGCTTCGATGACCTTTTGCGTATATTTTTCGTTTCCCATAATTAAGACCTCCTTACTTATGGTGGAAGTAATCATTCTTAGGAGCTTTCCTCAAGCTCTAGTATCATTATACCGTTAAAAGTCAAAAAGTCAATAGGTCAAAAGAAGAAAAGTCAAAAAATATATTTGACAAAGAAAGGGACCTTTCGCTACACTTAATCTGTCAGGAAGGAGACACACTTATGGATGAAAAAGAACGGAAAGCGTTTGAAGGCGACGCCTTTGCCCAATGCGCTATGGGCGACGATTATTTCTTTGAAGCTTTCGATGCCGATATAGAATATAAAGATGTTTTATATAAGAAGGCCCTGTACTGGTACCACCGGGCTGCCCAGAAAGGACACGCGGCCAGTCAGTATAACCTGGCCTATCAGTATGAACACGGACTGGGGACGGATGCCGACATGGAACAGGCCGTGTACTGGTACCGCCGGGCGGCCAATCAGAGGTATGGCACGGCCGAAAACAACCTGGGCCATCTCTACGAAACGGGGAACGGCCTGCCCCAGGATTATGGTCAGGCGTTGCACTGGTACGGCCGGGCTGCCCGCCATGATGATGCCGACGGTCAATGTAATACGGCCATTATGTACCAGTTCGGCTATGCCGGGAAGCGGGATTATGACAAGGCTGCTTATTGGTATGCCCAGGCGGCTGAAAAGGGCAATGCCATTGCCCAGAACAACCTGGGATACCTCTATGAAACGGGGCGCGGCGTCCCGCAGGACTGGGAACTGGCAGCCCATTGGTACTATGAAGCGGCCATGGCTGGTGACGGGCCGGCCCAGAACAACTTGGGTGTCCTCTATCGCGAAGGGCACGGCGTCCGTCACGACCTTTGCCAGGCCGTCTATTGGTTCGCCCAGTCGGCGGCTTCCGGGTACAAGGAAGGCATGAAGAATTATGCCCATGCCCTGGAAAAAGGCGAAGGCGTAGAAAAAGACACGGTCGAAGCGGCCTATTGGCGGCAGAAGGGAAAGGAATAGAAGTGATATTTTACTAATCAACATTATTTATTTTTCGCGTATTATGCAACTTTTGGAAAACCCACTACGCCTATCAATCAAAAACGGCAGGAAATTTATCAGCAATGTCTGGATGCGGCTGAAAAAGAGCCAGGTATGTTTAGTCTGACCGTTCCGACCGGTGGCGGTAAGACCTTGTCTTCCTTGGCTTTTGCCTTGAAACATGCTATAAAATACAAGAAACAGCGGATTATTTATATCATCCCCTATACTTCGATTATTGAACAGACTGCCGATATTTTCCGTAATATTCTAGGGGATGGTAACGTCATCGAACACCATATGAATGTCGATTACGATAAAGATTACGATAAAAATTACGACGATGACAAAAAGGAAGATGATGGCTTGAACCGCAAAAAGCTGGCGACTGAAAATTGGGATGCGCCCGTCATTGTGACGACAAATGTGCAGTTTTTTGAATCCCTCTTTGCGGCTAAGACCAGCCGGTGCCGCAAGGTACATAATATTGCCAATAGCGTCCTCATCTTTGATGAAGCACAGATGCTCCCTGAGCCTTATTTGCGGCCTTGCATCCGCAGCATTGGCGAATTGGTGGCTAATTATCGTTGTACGGCAGTATTGTGTACGGCAACGCAGCCGAGTTTGGAAACGTATTTTTCCCAGATTGGAGAAGGCCTGAAAGTGCGGGAAATCTGCCCGGATACACAAGGGCTGTATGAATTCTTCAGGCGCGTCACTTATCGATTCATGGATGTAGATTCCCTGGAATCCTTGGCGGAGCAGCTGAAAGAGCATGAGCAGGTCCTGTGCGTCACTAATTCCAAGAAGGATGCCCGGGACTTGTATCAGCTGATGACGGGCGACGGCTGTTACCATTTGTCGACCTTCATGTATCCGGCTCATCGGCGCCGTGTCTTAGCCATCATTCGTCAGCGCCTTCAGGATGGCTTACCCTGCCGGGTCATTTCGACCAGCTTGATCCAGGCTGGTGTCGATGTCGATTTCCCTGTCGTTTATCGTGAAATTGCGGGCCTGGATAGTATCATACAGACCGGCGGCCGCTGCAATCGGGAGGGGAAACAGCGGACCGAAGACAGTACCGTATATATTTATGATTTGCCTAAACCTATGAACCGGATTCCGGCTTTCGTGCGGCGTCCTATCGAAATAACCCAGATGGTGGCGAAGGACCATGCCGACATAGCCAGTGCAGAGAGTAGTGAACGTACTCCCGCCTATAGAGGCGGGAGCTTCCTGCTTCAACGAGAACAG
>ERZ840096.965-NODE-965-length-35068-cov-18.293805_pt1 | contig 35068 bp, 30 predicted proteins | sample MGYA00519878_ERZ840096 | MGnify/ENA primary metagenome ERZ840096 (study PRJEB31850, sample SAMEA3708865) | human gut metagenome | biome: human gut; feature: human-associated habitat; material: faeces | place: China | collected 2014 ...
AGCATTACCGGACGCGATTGGATCATTAAAGCGTTTAATTAGGTTTTAGTATTAAACTATAACAATGCTGTCGATTTTAATTTATTCCCGTGGGCAAGAGCGATCCAAACAAGAAACTGCAATGGCATACTGTGCGATATACAACGTACTAAAGAGAGCATTATCAATATAAATGTGACTTCCAGCAATGCACAGACTGTTTTCGGTGAAATTCTTGATTTTCTTGGAACAATATATTAAATTCCTTCAGCCGCGCGGATTACTAAATGGAATGGACTTCCCGTTATAAACATCAAATCTATGGCATGTATCGCCTGCCACAAGTCTGATCAGATTCATTCCTGGCAGATGGACAATCGTGAATGACAGATTTTCATCGATACGGTGACTATTTTGCCGCCGCGCTTATACCCATGATATTTGATTTCCCACCAGCGCATGATTTTAGCCTTATTTTTAGCCTTACGGCAAAGGCAGAGCCAAAACCTGCACGGCAGCAGGCGGCACAAAAGCCGGCTGTGTGAACACAAAAAAGAACGGCAGAATACGAAAGAACAGGACTCGAAACCCGCCAGACGGGTTCGAGTCCTGTACTGTCCACCATACTTGAGAAATCCGAACTTGATTCCGATAGGGAATGGGTTCGGATTTCTTGTTTTTATCAAGGACATTGAAGTTTAGTTTCGGGATAGAATAACATCAAATTCAGGAGGATATACCCATGGAAAAGCTCATAAGCTGTGCGTTCAATATGGATACCGCCTGTGTGGAGCTTCGCTTCACGGACGGGAGCATTTGCTCCATCGACTGCACCGCCGTAGAGAATGAAGTGGCGGACAATCGCTTCCAGCGGTCAGAGCTGGACTATCTCATTTACAATGACCCGCTTGCATATGCTGACCTCATTCTAAACGGCGATGTTGAGGCGTATCTGAACGCCGTCACAGAGTACCAAACCTACGAAAATTGAATATGAAAAGGGAGTGCGCCGAGCGCACTCCCTTGCTTTATCATGCCGTCTTTCTGTCTTGTTCTCTTGTGTCTTCAGCGTCTTTCTTCTCATTCCACACCGCCAGTTCCGCCTGACCTTCATCGCTTTCATAATACGCTTGGATCATGGGCAGCAGGCAGCGGGCGATGCGTTCAATGGCGTAATCCGGGATCTCCATGCCACTGTTTTTCTGACCGCTGAATGTTGACATCGATTCGTTTCTTCTCCTTTCCGAGCATGATCGCTCTCTTTTGAAATGAAAAGCAGACACGCTGTCAAGCAAGGCTTGCGGTGTCTGCATGGTGTCGTGTGTCTGAAATTATAAATTCATTATAGCAGCAATTTAGTTAAACGTCAACAGCTAAGGGAACGCGGTCAAGAGCCGATAAAAACCGAATACAGCCGACAGGGACGTTTCCAACAAGGAATGGTTTGTCAGAGAGGTTTCTGTTTGAAAATCCTCAATTTCCCCAAGTCAAGAGCCAGAAAAATCGAGCGAAAAACGGCACTCTTGAGGGAGCAGCGCCAGAGAGATAGCAAAACGGACAGCGGCAATCAATGGTCAAGATGAACGCTTCGCGCCATTGACAGCCGCCGCCCGTTTCGCTTTTCGGCAGACAAGGCGGGCAAGCACAGACTGTACCTGCCCGCCGGAACCAATTTTATATCCTCGTTCAAGGTAAGTTCACCACTTGCCCTTTTTCAGCCTTCCGCCAATCAGAATACCGGCAAAAAGAATGACGGCAGTCAATGTGGAAATCCAGATTGGCGAAAGCACCCATATCCAGTGCCACTTAATCACGCCTGACAGCTTCAGAACAATGAATACAATCGTCAGGATGGATACGATGCCAAGCCCGCCTTGCTTTGCTTTTGTGTTCATAACAGTCCCCCTGAGAATGAAGTTTGACGTTCTTTAACTCCAACGATCACCTAACTTGACAGCCGCCCCACTCCACTGCCGTGAAGCCGGTGCGCACCGGGGCGGTGAGATTCTGAGCGGAAATATCCACGGCGCTCTCAAGCGGTTTCCACGCCATAAATACCCGCAGCAGCGTATCGGGCGCTGGCTCAATGGATAGCTGCGCCGTTTGCGTATAGCTGTCAGACTGAAATGCAATGAGATTGTAAGGATTCTCTTTCATCAGCGGCAGCCAGTAAACGATAAACTCATTTGCTTCCTTCCGGGTAAGGCCCAACTGGTTCAAGGCGTTCTCCAGAAAAGCGGCGGTGTCGCTTCCGGCTACGCAGAAGCCCTCGGAAAAATCATAAGCAACGCTGTTTACGCCCTCCCAATAAAGATAGTTGTACGTTTGCCCGTCGGCGTCTGTCAATGTGCCGTCGGGACTGGCGGAAACCTTCCAGCCGTCATTGTAGGCAGGATATGTGCAGGTCAGTTCTCCGGCATAGTTCAATTTCACAGTGACCTCAGCTTTCTTCTCCGGGTAGAGATAAATGACAGGCTTCGCGGAGTATTGCTCAGCATCGGAGTTCTCGGCAGCTTCCATAGTGGGCAACACCCAGACCGTATAACGCCCCCAATAAACCTCAGACGAGGCTACTTCATTTCGGCTCCCATCAGTAAACAGGTAGCTGCTCCCAGCCTGTTCGACAAATTCCATCCCTGTTTTTTCCTGATAACACTCAAGCAGCTCCGGGCATTCGCCACGCTTGGAGATATAGATGCCCTTTGCTTCATCCACCGCCACATAGGGGTTCTTTTCAGAAATCCGGGCAGCCGCTATAAGATAAGGAATAGGATTGCCACGCTGAAAAATTACAGCCCGGTTCAAATAGACAACGGATGATACAAGCACTACAAAAGCCACGAGGATCGCAATCCATAACTTCTTTTTCTTTATACTGTTCACCTCCAAAAATCAGGTCGGTTTCTTTTGCTTTGTCGGCGGGCAGAAGGATTGTTCAAATCACTTATAACTATCCAATACGATTGTACCATGCAAAGTGCGAGCTTTTCAATTCCCATCTCCGCTCAAATATGCAACATTTCTATGAACGCCGCGACGCTTCACCGCATTATATGCCCTCCCACAGCCATGTTCAAACAGGAAGATTTGCAGAACGGAAAACGGACTGGCAAGCAGGGCAAAGCGGTACCCACTTTGCTGCTTGCCAACCTGCAAATCCTGTTGGCTTCACACTCGGCAAGCAAGGTGGCTTGGAGCCACTTTGCGCTTGTTGGGGAAATTTGTCCCCAAGCCCCTTTGAACGATTTTTGCAAAATCGGCTGCGCTCCTGCGGAGCTTTCTTCGCCTGCGGCGCGTCCGAGAATCGCGGTGTTATGTGAATATATCATTGACATATTCTCTGTTTCTGGGTATACTTGAAACAGAAAAGGAGGTGACGCAGCCTTGAAAATCATCGGTGAACGGCTCAGGGGCTTGCGCGAAAGCGTCAGGCTCTCGCAGGCGAAGCTGGCAAAGGAATTTGACGTTTCCCAATCCGCCCTTGCCCGGTATGAAATCGACGATTCTACGCCCTCCCCGGAGGTTTTTCTGAAATACGCCGACTACTTTGACGTATCGCTGGACTACATTTTCGGCAGGACGGACGACCCTCACGGCATGATCTACAACAACTGCGTGAAGCTCGGCCTGAACAATCCCGAAATGGCGCGGTTCGTGGAAATGTGCTTCGACCCCGGCTCGGCTATGAACGAACGATTGAAGGCAACGCTTGTGCAGATGCTCTCGGAGGTGGATACGAAATGAAAGCCGTGATCTACGCCCGCTATTCCTCGGACAGCCAGCGGGAAGAATCCATCGAAGGTCAGCTACGCGAGTGTGCCGCCTTTGCCGAGAAAAACGGAATCACCGTCCTTCGCAGCTACATCGACAGAGCCTTGTCCGCCAGAACTGCGGACAGGCCGGAATTTCAAAACATGATAAAGGACAGCGAGCAAAAGCTGTTCGATGTGGTGCTGATATGGAAGCTCGACCGTTTCTCCCGCGACCGCTATGACAGCGCCCACTACAAGCGGATTCTGAAAAAGAACGGCGTGAAGGTCGTATCCGTCAAGGAGAATATCTCCGACGGGCCGGAGGGCATCATCCTTGAATCCATGCTGGAGGGCTACGCCGAATATTACTCCGCTGAGCTGTCCGAGAAGATACAGCGCGGACAGAAAGAGAACGCGCTCAAATGCAAAAACAACGGCGGAAATACGCCGCTGGGGTATGTGGTAGGCACAGACGGTGTGCTTGCCGTCGATCCTCTGACCGCCCCGCTGGTAACGGAGATATTCACCCTCTATGACAGCGGCGAGAGCATCAGCGAGATCACGGCTTCGCTGAACGGACGTGGGCTGAAAACGAAAAAGGGCAAGGCGTTCAAAATCGGCGGGGTCAGTCTGATCCTCAAAAACAGGAAGTACATAGGCGAGTACCAGTATGGGAGCGTGATCATCCCCAAAGGAATCCCTGCAATCATTGACGATGACTTGTTTGACCGGGTGCAGCGGCGTATGGCGTTCAACAAAAAGGCCCCCGCCAAAGCCAAAGCGACGGAAGAATATCTGCTGACAACGAAGCTGTTCTGTGGAACTTGCGAACGGCTGATGGCCGGGGAAAGCGGCACCAGCAGCACAAAGGGCGTCAAACATTATTACTACAAATGCGGCGGTGCGAAGCGAAAGCTGGGCTGCAAGCGAAAATCTGTCAGAAAGCATTGGATCGAACGGGCGGCAGTTCTTGTGACGGTGCAGCGCGTATTGCAGGACGATGAAATCAGCCGCATTGCGGAAGCAATCGTGGCCTTGCAGGAAAAGGAAGATACCTCGCTCCCAGCCATGCGCCAGCAGTTGACTGGATGTGAAAAAGCCATTGACAATATGCTCAACGCCATTCAGATGGGCGTGCTCACCGCCTCCACAAAGGAGCGGCTGGAGAAGCTGGAAATGCAGCGGGAAGAGTTGAAGCTGTCCATATTGCAGGCGCAGATGGCAAGGCCGCGCTACACAAAAGAGCAGGTAGTCAGTTGGATCAGCCGCTTCAAGTATGGCAACGTAGACGACCCGCAGTATCAGAAGCAGATCATCGACACGTTCATCAATTCCATCTATGTGTTTGACGATAAGCTGGTCTTTACCTACAACTTCAAGGACGGAACTGAAACGATCACACTTGCGGAAATTCAGGCGGCCTTCGGTTCGGATTTAACTCAAGTTGCTCCACCATCTAGTAGAACCAAAAAAGATATCTACGCGAAAAGCCCAGAAGTTTCAACTGATTCACCCCATAGGTACACAATGTGTCATGGGGGGTACAGTCGGTACGGGCAAAAGCAAGACGCAAACTCATGCATTTGAGTTTGCGTCTTGCTTTTTGCATAAGGATGGAGCTTAGCAGGAGCTATGTCGATTGTCGGAGTTTTCAGGCGCATCCTGATAAAATACTGTATGGTCCCGTCAAGATTTATGCGCAAAATTGTTTGCAGGCTCCGGCTGAGTGAAGTCAGCCGGCAACGGAGACGTCGTCCATGGCCGCCTCCAAGTGCTTCATGTTCATGTATTTCTTGCTGCCCCACTGGGTGCCCGCCACATGGCGAAGTCGAGCACAGACCAACATCAGGGCGGAATTTCCGTCAGGGAACGTCCCTACCACCCGCGTCCGTCGGCGGATCTCACGGTTCAGCCGCTCGATCACGTTGTTGGTACGGATGCGCGTCCAGTGTTCGCTGGGAAAATCGCAGTAGGTCAGCGTCTCCTCAATGCCGTCCTCGACCTTCTTGGCGGCCTCCTTCAGCTTCATGGCGCGCAGCTCGGCGACCACGGCTTTCGCCTTCTCGCGGGACGCCTTTTTGCTCTCCTGGGCGTGGATCGCCTTGAGCATTTTTTCCACAATTTTGATCTTGGATTTGGGCACAACAGAGAAAACGTTGCGATAGAAATGCACCGTGCAGCGCTGATATTTGGCGTCCGGAAACACCTCGCCCACGGCCTCCAGCATCCCCATGCACTTGTCGCCAACGATGAGCTTCACGCCATTCCGTTTGCGTTCTTGCTGGCTTCGCCCTCTGGCAGATTGCAGGGAAACGTGTACGTGCTGTTTTCTGATGCAACATCTACGGGTGAAGAGGGAGTAATATACAAAAACGTATTATATTTCCACCGATTAAGCCGACACCATTTGATTTAGCTGACCGATAAAGATTTTACCCCCGTTTTGTTTTATAGTTTATATGCAAAGTTAAAGAAGATGTTGGAGGTGCAAATTATGATGAACAACACAAACCAGAAGGTGAAAACCGTCACGAGGATACCGGATTTCCTTCTTCGACTGAAAGGAAAGATAGACGCATTTTGCGGCGAGACGGTCGTGGATGCCAATGTTGCTAGATATTATGACCGCCTTTATGCGATTGAGCATGAAGAAGCGGCCTATACGGAGTTCAAGCTTCGCAAGGTTCGTATGAAAGCTGCGAACTGTATCTCGGCGATCAACGCAGGCAAAGCGGATATCGCGTCTTTGCCCTCCGCCGTGGAAGAGAAACATGATTCTGATGTGCGCGCCAATCTGAGAAATAGGAATGCGGCCAGTCGTATTGCGTCCAGCATATCTGCTTCGAGAAATGAGATTATCGAGGCACAGGAGTTGATCATATCCGCCAAAGTCATACTTGAACAACGTATTGGAACCATTAGGGATCTTGCGGAAGCAAAAATCCATACTTACGTCACGGGCGTCCGATCCAACAAAAAACTGAGGGGATATGAAATTAAGGGCGGGAGTGTCAATAATCATGCGATGGAGGCCTATGAACAAGGGCACTGCGAGCTCGATGAGGCCATTCAGTGCGCCGCTTACGAGATTATCAAGGAGGGAAATTGAAATGTTCTTTCGAAAAAGGGTGAAAAGAGAAACGATTACTGGCAAGGGAAAAGAGGATACCAAGGCGCTGCACAAAATCTTCGATGTGCTCAACTACACGCCCGTCAGATATGGTTTCTTAAGTAGTTGGATTTTATTCACGGACACTGCACGGGAGGCACTTCGAAAAAAAATCAGCAACATATCTGCTGACAGCTTGAACGCCGGTGCAAAAACCAATGGGTACGTCTGTATGTTTGATCCCTGGATCGACGCAATGGCATTGCCGGCATTTTCCAACGGAAAAGAGCAGTATGAGAATCACATGTCGCTCATCTATCATCAGAAGGGTGTGCTTCAAGGTGAGATCGCCAAGGCGCGGCAGCAGCTTGATGATCTCCGGGGCGATTTGGCCGATCTTGATTCACAACTCACATATTACAAAGAACTGGAACAAAAACAGAAAGGGAGGGTTTAAAATGAAGGCAGTTTCACCGACTCAGCTTGATGCATACAGCCTGAGAAGCATACGGGCGAAAAGCCTCCGCAGGCCTGAGAGCATCTTCAGCAGCAGTCCTCTCGCAAATATTCTTCTGCTGGCATTTATTCTCACTGATGCGGTCTGCTTCTATTCCATGTGGAACGTGATCATCAGCGAAGAACCGCTGCTTTTGATCATGCTCGCGTTATCGATTGCTATGGTTGTTGATATACCCATGGCAATTGCGGGTGTGGTCATGGCACAGGCGAGAGACGGACTGCGCGACAGGAAAGAGGCAAAGGCGATTGCGTTAGGATGTCTGGCAACATTTCTTCTTGCCTTTTCGCTTAGCCTTGTTCTCAGAATTGTAACAAAGGATCACACGATTTCCATCAGCAGCTCCGACTCTGGCCTCGTCGATATGATGACAGCTGAGAAAAACAGCAGCGAGGACTCTGCGATACCGCTCTGCGCAGCGATTTTCCTTGCTGCGATTCCGTGCTGCACATCGGCAGCATCTTATCTGGTCTCACTTGCTGTAAGCAGTTGTCTCTCAGATCGGATAAAAGATCTTGAATGTGAGCGCATATGCATTCAGGCGCATATCACGGAGCTTCAGCAGGCTTTGGCTGAATGTATGGATGTTGACGCTGAAATCGGGAATCTTATCGATCGCGAGAATGCCCTTTACGATGAATTCAATGCAGAGCTCACCGCTATGGTTGTCGGCGTAAAGGAAACAGCCCGTCTTCTTATGATGGAAAAGCTTGGTGATCCCGAGAGCATCTCTTCTATTACCGAATCAGCAGAGGCCGTAAGGGAAAGGGCTCAGCACACGGCGAAAACCAACCGAACATGTCTTGCGAGGCAAAAGCAGTTAAATAACTCCAATTGGGATATTGCGTAGAGAAAGGACTATCATATGAAAAAAGTTATCTCCGCTATTCTTGTGCTGCTCCTTGCAGCCACGCTCTCCACATTTCTTACCGGCTGTGGCAACGGGAATTGGTTCAAAGCTGCTAACGATAGCAAAGAAGAACCCATGGCAGTTTGCTTCGTTGTAAATAAGCACGCGAATGCCCCGGAAATCAGTGCCGCCCGCTTTTACGATTATGTGTACAACTGCTCCTATAATTATGGTTCGGTCGCAGCGGTAACCGTTGAAGGTGTCCCTCGTATGATCTGTGACTATAAGGTCAACCCGCCCGAAAAGCATGTGGATACCACAAAACGCCGGCAAATTGCTGCCAATCATGCTCAAACGATTCTTGCACAAATTGCAGCGGCGGAAGCGTCTACACCTGAGGCAGACAGGCTTACCGCACTTTCTATGAGTTCTGATGTTCTTGGGAGCAAGACCGAAGCGGTTAAACTGCTCTGCATTGATGATTCGTTTTTAAGCACGGCAGGGCTCTTGAATTTTGCGGCCTCTAATCTGCTGGAGCAGGACCCCGACAGTATTGTAGAACAGTTGAATGCACGATATGCCATTCCGGATCTAAGCGGCATTGATGTCCTGCTCCTTGGGCTTGGGCAGACCTGCGGCAGTCAGGCGGCTTTAGGCCCTACATATGAACATAAGCTCGAAGCCATCTGGACAGCAATCTTTAAAGCGTCGGATTGTGCCAGCCTGTCCATTGACAGAACGCCGCTCGGCAGCGATGAGCCTAAGAGTGAATTCCCGGTTTCGACGATTACGGTAATTACAGAGAGTCTGACATTCACAACGTCGGCAAAAATCAAGGCCGAAGAAACGGGGGGTGATGTTGAAATCCGGATGTCAGACGCACTCATCCCTGAGGTGGTCCGATTCGATGAAACGACAATTCAATTTGCTGGAGATTCTGATGCTTTTGTCGATTCGGAGTTCGCGTTTCAGACAATCGTACCTGTTGCCCAGATCCTTCGGGATAATCCCGATGTGAAGGTCGTATTGGCGGGAATGACAGCTTCGGTTGGCGGGGATGGTATTGAGCTGTCCTTGAAACGGGCCGAAGCGGTCAAAGCGCTCCTCACGTCAGCAGGTGCAAGCGAGGCTCAAATCAGATGTGTGGGACTTGGCCGCGCCGATAATTGTCTTCGCGTAAATGATCTTGATCCCGATGGAAATCTCATCGAAAGCATGGCTAAGATTAATCGATCTGTGTTCCTGTTTGCGGAGGGGAGCGATACGGCGAACAAACTCAACATTCACTAAGGGGGTGCATAACACATGACAGGAAACGCTCATTACACGGTTGATGCCAGAACTGGTTCTGTGAATTATAACGGTCCAAGCGAGATCACGCGGGGAAATCATCGGGGAATGCCGCCAAGAAACGACGCTTATCTGCCGGGAGATGAGCGCGGGCACCTGCAGGCGTCAAGCCTTAAGGGAGAGAATACACCTGTAAACGTCCTTCCTCAAAATGCAGATGTAAATCATAAGGGCTATTATGCCATGGAACAAGGTGAAAGAAATGCCCTGAGAGGCGATGCACAGATTTGCTCCGATAAAACAGCGTTTGTTTCAAATCAGCCCGGACGCCGACCGGACGCGTTCGTGGTCAACGATGCCATTACCTACGCTGACGGACAGAAAGAAACGATTCATATGAGTTTTCAAAACGAAGCGTATACGACGCAGGAGGCATGGAATGCCCAATCTGCCTCGCTTCCCGATACCTTTGATGTGCCTGATCCGGGAGATGGACTGCGCGGCTCTATGACCGCGGGGGAATACAGCAGCTTGATGACGGAAACTGACCAGGCATTGCCTGCAATCAGCGACGAATATGCACAGGCGGATTTCTCCGGTACACGATCTGACGCGCTTGATGCGGATACGGGTATAAATGCTGACGCTTCAGCAAACGATGCAGGAATTGCTTCGGACGCAGGGGAAAGCAGTGCAGACACGGGAGCGGACAACGGTGCTGATGCAGACAGCGGCGCAGAGGCTGACCCGGATTGAGGAGGGGGAAATATGCTTTATGAGCTTCCTGCCTTCCTCCGCGCGCCATCTCCGAACTGGCCCGCTGGAACAGGCAGTATTCCGGCAATTATGCCAGACGGCAGAGCTGCAGAGCTTCCGATCCTGAATGCAAGCATGCTTATAACCGGGACGACGGGCTTTGGGAAAACTGTTTTTACAAAAGCTGCGGCTCATGTGCTTTTTGATGCTGAACCCAGGCTGAAGGGACTCTTTTTTCAGACCAAACCGGACGATTTTACATCTGAATTTATGGAGCCCAACGATAAGATCATCACTTACAGTGCTTGCGCAGAGCATCCCGAAAACCACTTCCACTGGAATATGATCAAGGAGATCCGACAAAGTGCCGATAAAGAAGCAGAGATGAAGCAGATGGGGAATTGCCTGTTCGGCCATCTGCTTCAGGATAGCCGAAATCGCCTCTGGGCAGGAGCAGCCAGAGACACCTTCATCGCGTTTCTGCGCGTTATTGTGGACTGTTTTCAAGATTGTCCTTCCAACGGACGTGTAATTCAATTCCTGCGAAGCTCCAGTCTTACAGAGCTGCTGAACTATCTGTCCCGCCATCCAAGAAACCACTCTTTATTAAAAAACACATTTGGCTTTGAGCCATTGCACCCGGATAGCGGATACAGAGCACCAAGAAAAGCGGAGGACGTCATGTTTTTCTTAAATGACGTTCTGGAACTTTTCTCTGGCAACTTTGCCTCTGCAGACGGACAGGATACAGTTTGCGACTTTCTTCAGGGAAAACACTACAGGAACCTGTTCATACAGCACGATGTATCGCAGGAGGAAGCCAGCCGCCCGTTTGAATTGTATTTTTTGAAAAAAATCGTTGATGACAAAATGAGAGCTACGGGAATCAATGCGCCTGTACTGATGGTGCTGGATGAAGTGGACAAGGTGGGCGGGGATTTCGGATGCACCAAGGCAGCAACACTTGGAAGGGGATACCAATTGCAGCTGATGCTATCGACGCAAAGCCTGGAAAATCTGTTTGCCCTTGCACCAGACAATAACCGAGAACACGCATCAAAAGCCATGATGGCAGGATTTCCAGTGCTGGTTGCCTTTCACGGCGGCGATCCGGGCACGATTACCTCGCTGCAAACCATGTTTGGATCAAAGCATCGCGAAACCACTGTGCTTGGAATCAGCAGATACGCGGCGCCTGTCACGAAAAGTGATCTGGAGCCGCTCGTAACAGATACGGACTTTGCCTCTCTTGGAATTGGCGAGTGTTATGTAAAAATACTGTCGTGTCCACCGCAAAGGGTAAAGCTTGTCATGAAATAAAGGGGGGGTGGAAGTATATGCCAGTTACATACCTACAGTATATTGATTCTGTCCGCAGAATGCAGAATCCTGCGCCTAATATGCAGCTCCTTGTCTCCGGTGCCGATACATATGTACATCGCGTCGTCGGAGGGCATATTATAGCAGCTGCTTATTCGCGCGGGCTTCCAATGTTCATTGTGGATAATACAACAGGGGGAGGGGGCGCAAACGATTCCGCGGGAATCGTTGGGTATCGGGTGGTGAATGTAATGAATGGAGATATTTCCTTATGCAGAGAGCTACTGGAAGTCAATACGCTGACGGGAATTTCGCGACTGCGAACCATCCTTGCTGATTTTGGCTTTGATGGAGTGCGTGCGATGAAGGTCGTTGCGTACATCAACTTCTGCAAAGAAACCGAGCGAAGGCTCGGGAACACAGCTCCGCTTTCTCCGGAAAAGCTGGAAGAGTACGGAAGTAATATGCTTGTGACTTGGAAACTGAATCAACTGTGCGAATCAGGTCGAATAACAGAGGAAAACCGGCAATACTTGCTCGGCAGATATGCGGAGGTGAGCAGTGCAGCAGCTGATTTTGAATCTGTGCTTGTCCTGCTGGCCCCGTTTATCAGCGGCAGAAAACCCGATCCCTCTACATGTGTCCATTTTCCAGTTGGAGCGTTCCGGGCTGACAGGGCGATGCAGGAAATGATGTGCAGCCTCCTTGCTTCCTATGTAAAAGCAAATCCGGAAGCTTCCGTATTGATTCTGGATGATGGAAACGGCGAACGCGGGTTTCTTTCCGATATGATAAAAAATCTGCCCGCGCGTACAGAGATTAATATGCTCACCCGTGATGCATTCAGTCTGACGGAGACGGAGAGAAATATTTTATTAAACCGCTTCCCCATCCGTATTTTCACAAGACACGAGGATATGGCAAGCTGTGAAAAGCTGGAAGGCCACTGCGGCGATGTCGATATCATCAAGCATTCTTTTACAACGTCTGTAGACAGACGGCTGCGCGCCAATTCGGCATGGGATATTCTTCTGGGAACAAACCGGACGGACACCCGAACTGCATGTGCTCCTACCCGCGACCCGCGCTTTCGAAAAGAGTATATTCAGGCGCTTCCGCCCGGTATCGGTATTATTGATGCCGGAGGAAGTAAGGCTGTCCTTTCCTTTGAAGCTTAACAATTATATCTGTGAGGAGGTTTAAGATGAAGCGTCTGCCGGGCATTATTAAGGTTTTAACAGGACTTGCTGTTGATTTCAGCATCCTATATCTGCTGTTTTCCAACCTTTCCGCCGCCTGCATCGTGACTGGCCTGATTGCTGCATACGTCTGGCTGGGAGGATATCTTGCGCTCCTGAAAAACGGTGCAGTCGGGCTCAGAAAGCTTCCGGTACATCAAGCCGACCAGCTGAATACGGCGCGAATCCAATTGATCAGCGATATCAGAACAGTCAGCAGAATTGATCTTTCCAATATGAAGCTATTTCTGGTACCTGGCGACGAGATGAATGCCACTGCATATGGGGCGGGGTGTGTATCCGTTACGCGGGGAATGCTTGACAACGCCGATCCTATCATGCTGACTGCCGTTTTGGGACATGAAGCTTCTCATCTGATGCATCTGGATCCGGAGTTCAGCCGTCTTGTGTTTGCTTCCGTTACGCTGATTACAGCGTCTCTCAGCATCCTGTCTGCGGCAGCGGCCGCTGTGATTTTCCTGATTTTTCTGATTTTCAATTTTTTCCGCTCGTGGCTCGGCATTTTATGTTTTAAGGGAACAACGAGCTTTACAAAAGGCCTGTTTGGTTTCGTCCAACGCTGTATCGTAACGATCTATCGGGTCGTCCTTGGGCTTGCAAGCCGCCATGCCGAGTATCGCTGTGACCGGTTTTCGGCTCAATTGGGCTACGGAGTGCAGCTGGTACATTTCCTTTTGATGGCAGATGCAGCCGAGACCAAAGCTATGACTTTAGCAGACACGATATATCGAAGTCACCCACCTACACCCAAAAGAATTGCCAGACTGGAGCAGCAGTTTCATTCTCAGAGAAAGGACCTTGCAAAAAGAAATGTGGATTGATCGCGCATGGCTTCCAGAAGCTTACTAAACCAGAGTGGACTTTGAATATTCTCTTCTGGAATACCTGCGGATTTTTCTTAAAGATATGAGTCCGAAAATGATAAAACCAACACATATTATAGCCAAAGCTATGATCATCAGAGGAGTCGGAACTGAAAAGTGAAAAAACTCGACAGATAAAGGCTCGTTCATACGATCTGCCATTACAAGGTACAACATCAGGCCAGCGGTGCATAATAAGCCCAATGTGCCATACAGCAAAGAAAACCACGCAGAGACTTTGGCGCGAGTGAACATCTTTTTCGTTTGCTTCCTGTTGGGATTATACTTTTTATTTACAGCTGATTTGAATGCCATAATTCCCCATTTACTGGCACCGAAATCATCGCCGAGCTTAAGAGAAACTGTACTAAGTTCGGAATAAACATCGCTCAAATCCATATACGGTGAACGAGCGTCTGCATCGGCTGTAATGTCTTCTCTGATCGTTAGCTCATCCATAAGATAGGCTAGTGCTTGATCGTGATTCCCTTCATGCACGCTGATTTTTGCAGACAGATGAATCAAATCAGCTTGAATGATTTTGCTATTATACTTTGGATCATGAATCCGGCGTAGGCAGCTTGACCCTTCTTCGAGGAGACTTTTTGCTTCGGGTAGTTTCTTTTGCTCTATATAGGTATCGGCCAAAATGCCGCAAAGTACCGCATGAGAGTGTAAATCCATTGCAATATTCAGCCCTAATAGTTTTTGAGACAGCTGATAACACTTGAGGTGATATTTGGCTGCCTCTGAGGGATTATCGTCAAGGTATTGTCCTAGTGTAGAATACGCAATAAATAAATTTCTTGTGTGCGCAATACAGGGGGCCTCGTTATATATTTCTTCAGATAGAAGGACGGCCCTGTTTACGCAATCAATGCTGCTGGAGGTTTCGCCAAGGCGCCAGTTTGTTTCTCCCGCAACCAAATAGCATGATGAACAAGCTAACTTTGAGGCTATGGTATCTTCTTTTTCGAGAAGTTCAGAAGAAATAGCAATCGCCTTATTTACGAACGACAGGGCCTTCTGTTTTTCCTTGCGGCATTTGTATGTCCATGCCGGGAGCAGGTCATCCATATATATTTCGCTTAATGCTTCTGCGAACTTGATATATGTTAATGACAGATTGTTTTTTGCCGCATCTGTTTCAGCAGATAGTTGTTCTTCTATAATGAGTGCTTTTTCGTACCAGTGTATTGCATGGCTGGGCCTGTCCATGTTGGAATATAAGCGCGCGATGTCGTAATATAAGGATGACAGCAACATTCGATTGCTGGTTTTGCTCATTGAAGTGTTTTCTATTTCGGAAATGCCCAGGTGATAATACTTTAAAGCGTCCTCTGTTTTCTCAATATTATAATAAAGTAAATGAGCAAGGCTTCGATAGATACACGCCTTTGTGAAGGCGGCTTTTTCAGAAGGATTATTTTTCGAGATATCGGTCCAGCTCGATAATGAATTGTGATAGTAGGTCAATGCGGTGTCCGTATCTCCGAGTGAGTTGGAGCTTTTACCTAAATCATAGAGCACATCGGCGACTTCCTCGTGGAGCTGGTAGCTTGCTTCTTCTGCTTTACATATTTTTAATTGACGCTCTGAGACGGACTTGGCATGATCATAGTCATAGGCAGCGATATATAAGCTGCTTAGATAAGACAGGTCAGTAATATATGCAGCACAGGTCTCTTTGTTGTTATCTTTGCAATAGTTCCTTTCCCTGATTTCCACTAACCGTTTCTGCCAATAGATCGCTGTTTCGGTATTTTTTCTTACAGAGATACCCTCCTGATATATCCGGACGAGCCAGTCTATTGCTTCTGGCAACTCGGCCTCTGCGGATTCTGTGATCATTGACAATGCGCGCTCATGCGCAACCTCGACATCAATACCATTCAGATATGCAAGCCCTATGAATAGCTTATGCTGTGGATCTGCATCCTTTCCGGACAGCGCGATATTCTTGAGTGCGGTCAACAAATGCACAGATAATTCTTCTGCGTTATATGCATCTGTGCAGCAAGGAATACCGGGATACTGCTCCGCCAAAGCATCTCGGTCAGTTTTTACCAGCTCTACCGGAAGAATTGGCTTATGGTGTCTTAGTGCCTCAGGGTATTCTACGCTCATTACGTAATTGGGCTCATTTATCAGATTTGGGGTGACGGCAAGCGCAAACAATCCGCTTTTTTCCATTGCTGCCGCAATCGCTTCATTGAAGTTTTCACCCGGAACCAAAAATTCATCGTACCAGATCGCGACGCTTTGTGCAAAATCGTTTTTATGAATCAAACGCATCAGTTCCTGCGCATGCATCCTGTCCTTTTTTCGGTAGCTGAGGAATATATACGCATCAAAGGCATCTCGGATTTGCTGGGCGAGTTTATCCCCAATCAGTATGGAGGAAAGGAATTTTTCCAGCTTTACCTCGTAGCTTATCGCAGTTATGTCATGGTCGTTTTTATCAAGATATTGAAGATCGCCGAACCTATCTGCAAAAAAATCGTTCAATGCCGCTTCCTGCATAAGGGGCAATATGGGGATATGATGTTCTATTGCAAAAGGGATCTCGGCGGACATGGCAGAGCAGGTATCTGTAAGCAGCTTTGTTGTTATCGGAACAACAAACAGCTGCATTTGCTCCAATTCGGCAAATAATTCTTCTGCTGCGTAGTCCTGCTCCCTGGACTTGTAATAAATCGCGCAGTTTTGAGATTTGAATATGTCATCGGCAATTTCGTCGAAATACCTGTTGAAATCATCAGGATGACAAACAAAATATACACGCTGCTTACCTTGCGGACTTGAATCGCCTCGTGTTTTGAACGCTAAAAACGACATTAGATCACCATCCTGTATTTTATTCCAACTCAATTTTTAAAACGCATATTTTTTATATATTATATCATAAAGCGTGACTGGTTTCCACTAATTACGCATGATTTCCAAACTATTTCCAAACTATTGAAACGCCGAGGTCCGGAATTAAGCGCGGCCGGATATAAATGGGCGCAAGCCGGGTACAGGTGCAGGGCTGGAACGGTCAGAAGAAATGCAGAAATACCATTTGATTTATCTTTTCTGTACTGCCTGAACATGGTGCTCCGATTATAATAAGACTACACCAAATACAGAGCGGCAGGGAGCGAGAATAAGATGAATATCATAAAGAAAAGCTGTTCCGGCATTCAGACCGTACCTCTAAATAGCTACTGGCTTTCGCAGCGGAAAATATTTCTTTCAGACAGCATTACGATGGAAACGGCGAATACAACGATCCAGCAGCTCCTTTTTCTTGAATGCGAAGATAAAACAGCGCCGATAGAGATTTATCTGTCCTCCCCGGGCGGAGAGGTGGATGCCGGACTTATGCTATACGATCAGCTGAAGGGAATGAGCGATTTACCAATTAAGACATACTGTACCGGGCTTACTGCCAGCATGGCAGCAATACTAGTCGCGGGAGGGCAAAAGGGAAGGCGATTCATCATGCCGCATTCCAAGGTCATGCTCCACGAGCCGCTGATCCTCGGCGGCGTAGGCGGAAGCGCCACATCGATCCAGCGAACGGCAGAATCTATCATGGAAACCAAGCAGATCATAACGAAGCTTCTGGTACAGGACACCGGCAATTCGATTGAACTGATCGAACAGGCGATTTCGTATGATAACTATATGAATGCTGAGCAAGCGGTGAAATTCGGGATTTGCGATGCGGTAGTATCAAGAATATAAAGGAGGGACGAAGATGAAAAGAGATCCTATCTGATCTATTTGCCGCTGGGTGCATTGATTCGATAGCTTCAAAGTATTCGGAATGCAGATACATCATTGTCTCTATGGGAACAAACGCAAAAAATACCCAGATGGCATACCTTTACGGCAAAGCATTGGCTTCTCTTTCTTCTGACAAGCGGACAATTATTAACTATTACATATCCGAGGATGCGGCGGCTAACACCAGAGCAGAAGAAATCACATTTGATATTCCTAGCTGGATGCAGATCAAAGCGTTCGGCAGTACCTTATCCTCGTATTTTAAAGCAATCCGCTCTTTAGGACAGCGTTCGTTGAAGTTGGCATATCTTTATGATAAGCTGAGCAATCCCAGAATTTCCATAGAGCAGACAGCCCGAAACTTTGTAGATGATGAGTATAATCAGCGAAGCTCATGTGCGAGCGCGCTTCATCTGAAATATAAGCTTGCTTCTGTCGGTATTTCACCGAAGACAAATACTAAGTCTGTCATATCATCGTACCTCAAAAAGCTCGATACGCACACCGGCATTCTGCTCGAATTGGAGCATCGGCGGTGGATGATGTATATGATCGCAGACGGCTATACCAAGACATCCAGAAGCGATCTGCTGAATTATGGCTATGAAAGGATGCCAGATAACAAATTTAACGGAAGCTGGAAGTGCAAAGCACTAAAGCTTCATCATTGCCTTGTCCCGTGCGACATTTATGGCATCAAGCTTAATGAACTTCCTCATTCTGAGTGGGATAAATATGAATCAGACTCTGAAATTGATGCGGCGGATTATGATGACCTTGATAAATCGTCTTTAAAGGTGCACCTTTTAGCAAAAGAAAAGGCGCAGAGGATCATTGAGGCAGCCGAGCTTGAGCGTGCTTTTGACGCAATTGAAGGCAGGTTGATGCAGGGACAAAATGAGCTCGTCAAAGCGGCTGATGCAGAGGACACTGTCGATGATTCTATTTCGGTGCTATTTGAAAAGGCAAAACAAGAATATGAGACTACCCGCAGAGAAATTCTGATACAGGCCAACGCGCTGCAGTATAAGGGCAGCTCGGATTTGGAGCTTCTACGTCAGACCTTTGCGGATATTAACATCAACATAAGCGGAGAGATTTCCCGTCTGAATCAGCTTCTGGCTGTTTTTGTTGAATTCTCGGCTTATACGGATTATAAGGCGCCGGATAAGACCATCGTTGAGAATCTTCTGTGGATGCTCTATTCTGACAGCACAATTTCCCTGATAAAGCTTGCCGGCCGGACGATCGCAGATAATATAACCGGCGCACTGCTCCTTGAACCGCGGACAATTACATTCTTCGGTGTGAATCCTTCTGAGAAAGTGAAATATGAGAATTTCTTCTTGGGGCAGGGGCACTCTTCAAAAATCACATGTGTTGTTTGTGATAAACATGAACTCGATGAGGTATGCGGCGCACTGGAACGTGTTATATCGTCTTGCGGAGGCAACTGCGTTCTTGATGTAACCGGCGCGGATGAGATCATGGTTTATGCCGCATTGCGTGCTTCGCAGCATAACGGCAGTATTGCAGTAATTCGCAGCTGCGTAAATCCGACTCACATTGATAATATAACCGGCTTTATCACCGCACCGGCGTATACCTTAAAGCCTGTTATCTCTGCGCAGGAAATCTATTCCCTCTATGGCGCAAAAGAGCTAAAAAAAGACAGCCAGTATATGCTCAAGTTATACTCCCCTTCCGCTTGACACATCAGATGTTATTTTGCCAGAAGAAATCACAGCGCTTGTAGAACTTCTTGCTGCCAACAACCACGAAATATGGGCGGCTGAGAGGTGTGCTCAGGGGTGGTCATATGGCGAAAAGCGCGACGATATGAAAAAAGAAACGCCTTGCCTTGTGCCGTATGAAGATCTGCCTGAATCAGAAAAAGACTTTGACAGAAATACTGCTGTCGGTGTACTTAAGCATATTCTGGCCCTTGGTTATAAAATTAAGGTCGATTGTAAAATGAAGTTGGACACCTAGGGTGTATCTGAAAAGTCAAAAATAGCGAAGCGTACAAGAAAAAGACACAAATAAGTGGTAAGACAAGGGCAGAAAGAAGTGACAAACATGAAAGCCCGTCGTTATGAACTTACCGATAAGGAATGGGAGCTGGTCCGGCCACTTATCCCGATCTCGCATACCGGTCGCCCGCAGAAGGATACCATAGCCTCCAGACCCGCCGCTAAGCGCACTTGCTCTGAGGCCGGAAACGTGCTATGATTGAGAAAATCCACATTTTGTTGGGAGAGTTTGTATGGGAAAACTGGAAGAAAAGCTGAAGGACTGTCATCTGACAACTGCGAACCGAAAAATCGGAGAATTCTGCCTGCAAAACCGGCAGACGCTGCCGCTGCTGTCCTCGGCCGAAATTGCGCGCCGGGTCGGAGTGAGCGACGTGTCCGTCATCCGTTTTGTCAAGATGCTCGGCTATTCCAGCTTTGCGGAGTTCAAGCGCGATATTCAGTGTGAGGTCGCAAATCTCTCCTCCGAGCAGGTCAGCCCCATCGTCAGCTTCTTTTCCAAAAAAGCGGACGCCTCCCAGCAGGACGGCGCGATAGAGTGCTATCAGCAGATCGTATCGTCTGTGTTTGAAAAGAACAGCAAGGAGACCTTCGAGCTTGTGGCAAAGACCATTCTCTCCAGCCGCAACCGCTATGTGCTCGGGCTGCGCTTTCGCAGCTGCGTGGCGGAGCTGTGCGCGAACCTTCTGCGCATGAGCACCTCGAACGTCATCCATATCCCGCCCTCGGATTACGCTGTGTTTCAGTACCTCATGGACTTTACGCAGGAGGACTGCTTGATCTGGTTCTCCTTCGGCCGGTTCACCAATCTGGAGCGGCAGATTCTCCAGGCTGTCAAAAAAAGCGGTATCAAGCTGATCGTCATCTCTGACGAGCGTGCCTCGCAGAGCGCGCTGGCTGCCGATGTGTTCATCCAGTCCAGCGGCCATACGCAGATGCCCTTCTACTCTGCTGTCGGCATCTGCGTCGTCGCGGAGATGATTGCAAACACCGTCAACTCCATCGGCTGGCTGGGCTCTGAGAAGCGGCTGCGCGACTATGAGGCAAACCTTCAGACCTCCGCCATCCGCAGCGACACACCGACCGAGAGCTTTTGACCCATCCCAATACCCGGTCATGGTGTACTGTGCTGTGGCCGGGTCCTCGGCAGAAAGGAATATCACTATGTCAGATATTCAGATCATTCAGACAGAAGCTGCCCCCGCCGCGATCGGTCCATATTCTCAGGGCTTTTTCGCCGGCAATTTCGTGCTGACCTCCGGCCAGATCCCGGTCGACCCGGAAACGGGGACAGTCCCGGAAGGAATCACCGCGCAGGCCGAGCAGAGCTGCAAAAACGTCTCCGCTGTTTTGCAGGCGGGCGGCTCCGATTTGAGCCGCGTTCTCAAAACGACCTGCTTCCTGCGCAATATGGCAGACTTTGCGGCATTCAACGAGGTCTACGCCGCCTATTTTGTTTCAAAGCCGGCAAGAAGCTGCGTCTCAGTGCGCGATCTTCCGAAGGGCGTGCTTTGCGAAATCGAGGCAATCGCCGTCCGGTAACAAAAATACAAAGAGCGGTACTACCTGCCCCAACAGGCGGTACCGCTCTTTTCTTCTTTCAACCATATTTACTGTTTCAGCCACTGCGTAAATTCCTTCTGTGAGATCTCGCCGTTCTCGCACTTCTCTTTTTCTTTCTGTGCGTCCTTACTCCGCACGGAAAATTCTTCCTGCGAGATTTTCCCTGCGCGGATCCATGCGAAGCGGCGCTTGTACTCGCGGCGGTAGATTTTCAGCAGCTCGTCCTGCGCGTGGCTTTGCAGATACTGCCGCATTGCACCGACTTCCTTGCAGGTGCGACCACGGCTGTCGAACACGCGGCTGCAATATTCCGTGCTGCCGTGAACCGTGAGTGCGAAATATTTTCCACAGTTCTTGCAGGTGCGCATCATGATCTTTTCCTGAACGCACTTGCGCAGGGAAAAGTCGATCAGGTCGTACATACTTTCCGGATAAAGTACCTCCGCGAATTGCTTTTCACCCACAAACTCAAACGAAATCTTCATCGGCTGGAAGTCAAATTTCTGCAAGGACGGAGCCTGTTCATACGCTTGCACCCGCACGGAAAAATCCACGTCAGTGATACTTGCGTCCAGCACCGTCTGGAACAGGCGCAGAATTTGCTGCTGCATGGTCGCAAGGTTGCTTGGGACGTGCGCCAGTTCTTTGTGCGGCAACAGCTTCGTCGGATTTTTGCAATCCGGCGTCGCCTGCTTCAGTCGGTTGCTCCAATCCAGCCACAGGTAGAAAAAATACGGATGCTCGTCCTTGAAATCATCCAGAAGTTCTTGTACTGGCTTCAGGCACTTTGTGTCCCGTGTCTGGTAAAACTTTATCAACGAGCGCTCCGCTTCATGGAAACGCGGTTCCCATTGATTCACGTCATAGTATACGAACGACAGCAGGCTGTCCGGAAACGGACGGTCTGCTATTTTTATGACATACTCGGCGTTTCCTTCCTTGCATTCCAGCGTCTCCGCACCGTCCAGAAGATAAAATTTGCACTGAAAATCAGACATGACTGCACCTCAAAATAGATTTATAGAAAATATGATTATAAATTAGTCTTGACAATATTTTAGAGTTATGCTAGTCTAAAAATAGAAAACAAATCTATTGGCTAATTATAAGTCTAAATCATGCAGCACAGAATGTCAATAGCAAACGGAAAGGAAGTGAAAAAATGACCAAACTGGAAATCATCACAGCGGAAGATCTGCAAAACAGAACATATGAACCGACGCATTTTCTGGTAGATGAGCTTATCCCAGAGGGCTTGCACATCCTCGCGGGTGCGCCGAAAATCGGCAAGTCTTGGCTGGCCTTGTGGCTTTGCTTGTGCGTTTCGCAGGGGCAGCCGCTCTGGAATTTTGCAACAACCCAAGGCGAAGTGCTGTATCTCAGCTTCGAAGATTCGTTCCAGCGCATCCAGACGCGGCTCTTTGACCTGACGGAAGATGCGCCGCTGACGCTGCACTTTGCGATCATGGCTGACACGCTCAAGCACGGGCTGGAACAGCAAATCGAGCAGTTTTTGACGGAGCATCCGGCGACCAAGCTCGTTGTGATTGACACCTTGCAGCGCGTCCGAAGTGCAGGCGACGACAGCAATCTGTACGCGAACGATTACCAAGACGTCGGCCTGCTCAAACAGCTTGCGGACAGGCATCACATTGCAATCCTATTGATTCATCATCTGAGAAAACTGCACGATGACGATCCGATGAACATGATCTCCGGTTCAACCGGACTCAGCGGCGCGGCAGATTCAACCTTTGTTCTCCAGAAAAGTTCTCGCCTTGCCAACATTGCCTCGCTGCATTGCACCGGTCGTGATATTCCGGATAGGACGTTAAAACTCGAATTTGGCGAGGAAGATCACGTCTGGAAACTGCTTGAGGACAGCAAAACTTGCAGCACGACTTCTAAGATTTCGATGCTTCAGATTGAAATTCTTCTCTCTGGGCTTCTGCAAAAAGAGCCAGAAATCAGCGCCCCTGCAAAAGCACTGTTGGAAAAGATCGACCCTGCCGGAATCGAGAGCTGGACACCGAACAGCTTCTCGCATCAAATCCGAAAAAGCGTTGACGCTCTAAGGAAAAACGGCATTTTCGTATCTTTCCGAAAGAGTAACGGAGAGCGGCTGATCTGCCTGAAAAGGGTCGATGGTGCCGATCTTCCCACCGTGGAAAAAATCGCCCCTATCGACCCTGCGGGTGTGTCGAGCACCCGCAGCGCGCCGTGAGGCGCGTGTCGCCGCTGTGTGCGGCTTTCCGAGCAGGCTGCGAGTGTGCGCGGGTGTGCCATACAGCCCCACGTTGCGCCGACGTGCGGGCAACACGAGAAAACACAGGCGCAATACGCCAGCCCAACGCAGTGAAACCCCGCCGCGGCGGGAAAAGTCCTCCCGTTCGGGAGGAGCCAGCATCGCGTTTGTCTGGTCTGCGGCAACGCCGCTGCCCGCCCTCCGCACAGTTTTTGGGCAGAAGCCCAAACCCACTTTATCAACGATAGGAGAACACATGAAAAAAGACATCAAATTCAGCACCCGCATGGCGTCCGCAGACCGCGAAAAAATCCGGGCATTGGCACAGAAGGCGGGCATGTCCATGAGTGACTATGTGACCGCCTGCTGCCTTGGCAAGCGCATCGTCGTCATGGATGGTCTCAAAGAAGTCCTGCGGCAGCAGAAAGCCATCGGCAACAATCTCAACCAGCTGGCAGTGCTGGCGAATATGGGCAAGGTTCAGTTTGCAAATCTGGATTCTGCCGTGCAGGAGTTTGCAAAAATCAATATAACACTGAGAGCAATTCAGGAAAGAGGTGCGACGAAATCGCAATCGTCCATTTCGTGAACTACAAGAAAGGCACACAGTCACGCGGCTGCATGAAAAGCGTGATGCGGTATGTGTCGCAGGTGAGCAAGACGATCTGGGATGGTCAGCAGCTCGTCAGCGGAATCGGCTGTCAGCCGGAAACGGCGTTCGACGAATTTCTGAGTACGAAGCTGCTGCACCACAAGGATGGTGGCATCCAGTTCTACCACATGGTGCAGAGCTTCCCACGCGGCGCGGACATTGACCCACGCACAGCCCACGAAGCGGCGCGGCAGCTTGCCGGATATTTTGCGGGCTGCGAAGTTCTCGTCTGCACCCACACCGACCGCGAACACATCCATTCGCACTGCATCATCAACAGTGTGAACTTCGAGACGGGTAAGAAGGTACACATGGCGGACGAGCAGATTCAGGAGCTGCGCGTTCGCAACGACCAGATCTGTGAAGAACTGGGGCTGCCGAAATTTCAGAGGGATGAGCAAAAACGTTCCCGCGGAATGTCCAACGCGGAATACTACACGGCTGACAGAGGCGAGAGTTGGAAGTTTGAACTAATGCGCGTGATCGATGAGTGTATGCGGTATGCCGCCAGCCGCGAGGATTTTCTGGCATTGCTCCGCGCCGAGGGATACGGCGCGACATGGACGGACAACCGCAAAAGCATCACCTACACCACGCCGGACGGCCGCAAGTGCCGCGACAGTAGGTTACACATGACGAAATATCGGAAAGAAAATATGGAGGTAGAATTTGGATACCGAACAGAGATTGACACCGGCAGAACTGGCAGCGCAGCACAAGAAATCGATGGACGAGGCGCAACGGCTGGAACCCAGCGTGATGGTCACGGAGCGGAACTGGAGCGCGCTGCTCGAAATGCAGGACAGGCTGTTTCGGCAGCAGATGCAGTTGAACGCGGATCTGAAAACGCTCCTGACGAAGCAGGAAGCACAGAACGCTTTGACCGAGATGCAGGAGAGTGCAGAAAAATTCGAGAGACAGGCTGGGAACCTGAACGAGAAGTATTCTTCCGGCTGCAAAGCACTGACCGAGAGTACGAAGATTGCCCTGACCGAGACTCTGAACGATACGAAGAAACAGCTTTCGGATACAGTACAGGAAGCGCGGAAGAAAATTCACCTGTGCGCATGGATCTCAATCGCGGCATTGATCTTGTGCGCGACGCTGTGCGCCTTGGCCGTGCTGTGGAGCAGATGACGGTCGATGCACCGACACGCGACGGAACGACTATGCCGCTGCATATTGACAGCAAGCGCCGGAAGAAGCTCCGGCAAAAGAAAACCGCCCTCGGTCACGCCGAGGACGATCATGAAGAATGGACAATGGAACAGCACTTATAAAAACAGTTTCCATAGCAGGAGACAGAAAGGAGGCCTATGAAAAAGGATTGGGAGATTTATCGGGACACCGGTATTCTCGGCGGATACATACCGGAGCAGGCAAAGCTTCGGAGAACAGAGGACGGTGAAGTCGCAACCGTTTTCCGGGATACGGTGACACACGAAGAGGAAGACTGCATCGCAAAACAGCGCGAGATGCTGATCGGCGGCAGACGGTTCTGCATCACGTCTGTGTTCCCAGCAGAGCCCTGCGCAACGCCGACGGACAAGCTGATCGCCTGCATCGACGCGGAACTGGAGAAAGAAGCGCACAGCGCATAAAAATCTGATAGACTTGTGGCAGCCGCTGCGGTATACTTGCCGTACCGTACCGGCTTGCCCCACAGAAAAGGAGGTTACAATGGCAAGCCAGAAGCAACAATATACGATTCTCTACGGGCGGCTCAGTCAGGAGGACGAGCGTGCCGGAGAGTCAAACAGCATCCAGCATCAGCGGGATCTGTTAGAAAAATACGCACGGGATAAAGGCTTTGAAAACACGCTCTTTCTTGCGGACGACGGATATTCCGGAACAAATTTTGAACGTCCGAGTTGGAAAAAGATCGCGGAAATGATCGAAGCCGGTGAGGTTTCCACCCTGATCGTAAAGGATGCCTCCCGGCTGGGACGTGAGTATTTGCAGGTCGGCTACTACATGGAGATCTATTTCCCGCAGAAAAATGTGCGGTTCATTGCAGTCAACGACGGCGTGGATTCTGCGGTCGAGAGCAGCAACGATTTTAACCCTATCCGCAACTGGGCAAACGAGCTGCACGCAAAGGACACGAGCCGGAAGGTTCGCGCCGTCAAGAAACTGCAGGCGGAACGCGGCGAACGGCTGGGCGGCAAGCCGCCCTACGGCTACAAGACGTCCGAAGCAGACCCGACGCATCTGGAACCTGACGCAGAGGCCGCAGAGGTCGTCCGGCAGATCTTTACCCTCTGTGCTTCCGGGAAAGGACCGAGCCAGATCGCGCGGATTCTGACAGAACAGAATATCCTGACACCGGCAAATTACTACTTCCAGAAAACCGGGAAAACGCACCATGGGCGCGATCCGCTCCGGCCATGTGCGTGGTCCGGCACAACAGTCAGCGACATTCTCGGCAACCTTGTATATCTGGGACACACGGTCGGCCTGCGGCGGACCACGATCTCCTACAAGAACAAGACGATCGTGCAGCGGCCAGAGAGCGAACAATTTCTGGTGGAGAACACGCATCCGCCGCTCATCTCACAGGAGCAATGGCAGATCGTGCAGGAGGTGCGGCAGCACAAAAAGCGCACGGCAAAGCACATGGATGAACCGAACATCTTTTCCGGATTGGTATTCTGTGCAGATTGCGGAAAGCCAATGGTGCTGCATCGTGCCACGACCATGAAAAAGCTGGAGTACAATTTCAAGTGCTATACCTACGGCAAGAAAGGAAAAACTGCCTGCAGCGCGCACCACATCCGGGAATGTGATCTCACGCAAATCGTGTTGGATGACCTGCGGCGGGTCACACACTTCGCCAGGATGAAGGAGCGACAGTTCGCGGCGTACATCAATCAGAAAAACAGCGCTGAGCTGCGGCAGGAAATCAACCGTGTTCTTCGGGAACTGGATACGATGAAACACAGAAGCGCAGAACTGGCAAAGCTGTTCAAGCGGCTTTATGAAGACAATGTGCTGGGGCGCGTGACCGACGAGCAGTACCGGATGCTCTCCGGCGATTACACAGACGAGCAGCGGCTGCTGGAAGAAGAAATTCCGAAAAAGGAAGAACGGCTGGCACAGCTCAAATCGCGGGAAGCCAACGTGGAGGCGTTCATTGAGAAAGCCAAACGATACACCACGATCGACGAGCTGACGCCGGAACTGCTGCGGCTGTTCATCCAGCGCATTGAGGTCGGTGAACGGGAGACAAAATACTCCCGCAATTCCAGCCAGTCTGTCCGCATCATTTACCGGGACATCGGCACAGTGGACAGCGCCATGCAGCCGGACGAGAAGCAGCCGAAGCTGCTACCACCGCTCAGTGAGATCATTCCATTCCCAGCATAAGGAAGCAAAAAGAAATGAGGGAGCGGACAATTCCGCTCCCTCGCAGGGGGTGACAGTTTGTGTCCCTGTAAAGGGAGGCAGAACGGCTTCCGGGTTTTTTTGCGCCCATTTTTTGAAGTCGGAAAAAAAGATATCAAAAAGGGTTTTGGCAAAATCAGTGGACTTGAACCTTTACCCACGCGATTTTGGGCCGCTTTTCCGGGAATTTTTCGGGAAAGCGGCTCGCTTTTGCTCTCGGCAAAATGTAGAATTTCGACCGACGTTTTTGGTGGCCTTGCCGAATACACACTCCAAGCACAGATTCCAGCGCGTTAGCCAGCTGTGCGACGTTTCAGACGTTAAGACCGCAGGCAAGCCTCCGCCCGCTCCAGGACGAAATCACGGCGTATTGGCGATGCTGGGACGCGAGAAAGCAAAACACCCGCTGCAACGCAGCGGGTGGTCGTTTATCTGCTGGATCTCAGCAGAGCATCGGTTTTTAATGTCACGCCCATCATGTCCTTATGGGCTTCTCGGTTATCCCGACAGAGCGGTGAGAGAAACGTCAGCGCGTTCTGAATCCGGCTTAGATCAGATGTAGAGAGTATGTTCTCATGCAGATGGCGCAGCACCCGGCGATAGTGCTCATGTGTGATAAGGAAGCACAATCTGTGTAAAATTTTTTCTCGTTCCAGTCAGGGCGTATTTTGCTCTGGCTGGAACATTTTCTTTTGTGCCCCTATGCTGGCAAATCGAGCTTGCCGACGAAAGAGTAGTATATTCAAAAAAAGTGCGGCCTTATACATTAGAACGATTTACATTTTACAAAAATGCGGCTATAATTATTATGAGTTAGTATGAAGCGAAAAACTTATGATGAGGGGCGCGCCCCTCATCCCGTGGGTACCCACGGGATGATACCGCTCTGTAACCTGTGGACTTTGCCCGCTGTGGTCAGGCGGGCATGAACAAAACCTGACCACCATACAAAGGAGGACATACCATGAAAAAACGCATCGGAAGTCTGCTTCTTATTCTGGCATTATGTTTTACGCTGCTGCCCACGGCGGCGCTGGCGTCGGACGGCGCATGGGACGGCCGCATCGACACTGCTTTTGCCGGCGGCACCGGCACGGGGAACGATCCCTATCAGATTGCCGACGGCGCACAGCTTGCATATCTGGCAAGCGAGGTCAACAAGGGCCAGACGTACGAAAATTCCTATTTTGTTCTGACCGCGGACATTGATTTGGCCAATCATGACTGGACGCCGATCGGAAATTCCTTTTCTGATGCACTATTTGGAGGTACAGACTATTCTCTGTTTGCCGGAAATCTTAACGGCAAAGGATATACCATTTTCAACATTTCCATCGGAACAGAAAACGCTCCGCTGGAATCCGATATATTTGGCCTGTTTGGTGCGACAGGTGGCAAGATCAGCAACTTGAATCTGGACAGTGTCGCAATTTGCGGCATCGCAAAGAATGTTTCCGGTTATGTGATCGGTTTAGCGGGTGCGCTCGCCGGCTCTGCCAGTGGTCCGATCGAGAACTGTCATGTGACAAATTTGAACATGACAATGAAAGCACCGGACAGCGGCATGGCGGCAGCCTACTGGATCGGCGGTCTTGTGGGCGCTCTCGATGGCCAGTATATTGACGAATGCAGCGTCTCCGGCAAAATCACCGAAAAGTCCGGTAAAGGTTCCATCGGCGGTTTGATCGGTGAGTTGGGGAAGGCCGCTAAGATCACATACAGCCATGCTGATGTCGCACTGGATGTAAAACCTGATTATTACGGCGGTGCTGATGTCGGTGGCTTGATTGGCAAGGGAAACGGTGAGAACGACCCTGAGACTGTTATCAGCAACTGCTATGCCACGGGGAATGTCACCGGCGGTGCATATTCCGGCGGCTTTGCAGGCAGTCTTTATGGCCTGAATATCAAAAACTGCTACGCGACCGGCGAAGTAACGGGCGCTGCTGCATCGATGGCGACCTTTGCCGGAACAGACGCTTCTGACGAAGATGCATACGGCTCGGTCACGAACTGCTATACGACCGGTACGTTGAGTGGTAAAGCAGCCTATATGTATGCCTTTACGATGCAGCAAAAAGGGACTCCAAGAAGTCCGACTGAGAACTGCTATTTTGCAGATACCAACAGTGCGCTTATAAACTTGAATGAAACTACGGTTTTCAAAGCCTTGGCAGAAATGCAGACCGAAGGATTCAAAGACATGCTCAATGCAAATGATCTAGCAAACGGTTGGCTTTTCCGTGAGGGCGAAACGCCCCTTTGCGGTGCAGAACCGGCGGATTACGCCGCGGTTGATGCCGCATTGGCGAAAATCCCGGCGGATTTGACGGCATACACCGAAGAATCTATTGAGACGCTGAACGCTGCGACAGAAGCTGTGATTCGAGGTAAGGTCATCGCAAAGCAGGCTGAAGTAGATGCAATGGCGGCGGCTATTGAACGCGCGATCTCTGGTCTTACCTTCAAACCTGCCGATTATACCGCAGTTGATGCAGCCATCGCAAAGGCGAATGCTCCGAACGAGAACGATTATATAGATTTTTCCGCTGTGAAAGCAGCACTTGAAGCTGTTGTGCGCGGCAAGAATATCACAGAGCAATTCGAAGTGGATGCAATGGCAAAAGCCATTGAAGATGCCATCGCAGCGCTGGTCGAAAAGCCTTCTTCCGGTGGCGGTTTTTCTTCCGGCAGTTTCTTCCCGAGCTATCCTGTGAATACCCCCGACAAAACGGAGAACGGCACCGTGACCGTCAGCACGAAAAATGCTACCAGCGGCAGCACCGTGACGATTACCGTCAAGCCGGACGACGGCTTCAAACTGGATGAACTCACCGTGATTGACAAGAACGGAAATGAGCTGAAACTGACCGACAAGGGTAACGGCAAATATACCTTTACCATGCCCGCCAGCAAGGTCGAGGTTAATGCTGCCTTTGTCAAGGAAGTTGAGACAAGCCCGTTCAGCGATGTGTCCACCAGCGCCTACTACTACAAGGCCGTGAAGTGGGCACAGAAAAAGGGCATTACCGGCGGTATCGGCAACGGTCTCTTTGTGCCGAACCAGCCTTGCACCCGCGCACAAATCGTCACCTTCCTGTGGCGTGCTGCCGGTTCTCCCGTGGTGAACTACGCTATGAACATGAGCGATGTCCCCGAAGGCAGCTACTACGCCGAGGCCGTCCGCTGGGCTCTGAGCGAGGGCATCACCACCGGTACAACGGGAAGCACGTTCTCTCCCGATGAGACCTGCACCCGCGCTCAAGCCGTCGCGTTTCTGTTCCGCTACACTGCGTCCGAGGCGGTCACCTTGCAGGAGCTGGTGTCCGGCTTCTCTGACGCAGATTCCGTTCCTGGCTATGCGCTTTCCGCGATGAACTGGGCGCTTGCTGAGGAAATCGTACAGGGCAACGGCAGCAAGCTCATGCCGAACGATTCCTGCACGCGTGCGCAGATTGTCACCTTCCTTTTCCGCGCATATCAGGACAAATAAGCAATCGCAAAAAAGCAGCGGGGCGGCATAGGTCGCCCCGCTCCGCTCGCCAGCCTGTGAAGCACAGGCTGACGAGCTTATTTTTGGCAGAAAACATCCTTGGCAAATCTCGTCTCCATGCACTGTGCCAGATGGATTTTGATGCGCGTTGTCAAATTCCCGTAATTCATGAACAGCAAACTGAGTTTTTGCTGATATTGCCCAATTTTACATTATAATATTTGTTGATTATGCCAATGCAGAATGTAAAAATAACTTGCAACATCGGTTGCAGCAGCGTTTGCACTAGGTTATACTGGTCATAGAAAACAAAACACGGCAGCCTAGAGAAAGCCGCATAACACAGATAAAACACGAGCCGGAAGCAGAAATTTGCTTCCGGCTCTTTCTATATCTTGATGAATTATTGGAATCGTGGGGTAGTCTGTCTTTTAATCTGTTTCTGCTTCCTTACCGACCATGAGCAAGGATTCGCGGAGCTTTGCATCCACGGACGGCTGGAAGAAATAGTTTGAAATCAGGCCGCCGATCAGGGCGGCTTCGTTATCGGTGTACTGCATGGTGATTGTCCTCCTATATGATGTTCACGCAACAAACGTGGCAATCATACCACAAGATGCAGTACCCACGATGCAATTTTACCCTTGCCGTGCAGCGCGTTCGTGAAGTAGTGGATGCACTTCCGGAGGAAGACGCGGCGCTGCTTCGTGCGTTATGTCTGCAAACGCCGCCGCTGACCCTGCGTGCCTACAGCGAGAAAACAGGAATCCCGGTGATGACGCTGCATTACAGAAAAGAAAAGCTGCTTCGGCTTTTGAAGCAGCAAATCTGAGTCAGGTGCTCTGAGCCCCAGCCGCCAGCAGCATCCGCTCCAGCTCCCTCGCGGCGACGCTCAGGGGCTGCCCCTTCCGTTTCACGATGCACACGGCACGCAGCGGGAGGGGCTCTTGCAGTTCGATGCAGCGCACATTATCAGACGGACGAATGAACGCCTCCGGCACGATGCCGACGCCAAGACCCGCTTCTGCCATTGGGATGATCTGGTCAGCCGTGGCGGCTTCGATGGCGGGTTGAAAAGCAACGCCCTGCGCGGTGAAAACAGAGACGTAGAACGCATGGGAGGTCGTGCCCGCGCCGAGCGTGATGAGTGGATACGCTTCCAGCTCGGAAAGCGCGACGCTTCGTCCAAGCAAACCGGAAAAGGCCGGCGCGCAGATCGGAACCTCCCGAATTTCTTTGACGATCGTCTGCGTGAGAGACGGCGAGAGCGTAACCGGCGTTGTGATGACCGCAAAATCTGCCGTCGTCTCGTGCAGCGCCGCGACGGCCTGCGGCGTGGAGTGGTTGCTGATGCGAAGATGCACGCCGGGGTACTTTTCCTGATACCTTTTAAGTACCGGCAGGAGTAAACACCGAAGCGCACCCTCGCTTGCTGCCAGAAACACGTTTCCGCGCTCGAGCGTCCGACTCTGCGTCACGGCGGCTTCGCCCGCTTCAATTTCCGTACAGGCGATCTTTATGTGCCGGTACAGCCCCTCGCCCTCCGGGGTCAAAATCATGCCCCGATTCGTGCGCGAAAAGAGTGGACAGCCGATCTCCGCCTCTAAGTTCCGAATCGCGCGTGTTAAGTTTGGCTGGCTGTTCTGCAGCGCCTCCGCCGCCTTCGTCAGATTGCCGCACCTGGCGACGTGATAGAAAATCCGGTAATACTCGTAGCTGATATACATGGCACCCTCCGTGCATTCGTTTCTCTTCTGTCATTCTATTTTGATATATCGAAAATGTCAAATATAGATTTTACATATTTCATTTTTCTGCTACGATAGGGACGGTCAAGAGAAAAAATGTAAGACAGGAGCGAAAAAAGATGGAACGGACGATCATCTGCATCAGCCGCCAGTATGGCAGCGGCGGCCGGGAAATTGGCGAAGCAGTCGCAAAAAAGCTGGGGATTCCCTGCTACGATAAATGCCTCATTCAAAAAGCCGCGCAGGAAGCGGGGCTTTCCGAAACCGCCGTCGCGGAATACGATGAAAAGGGCGAGGATTTTGGCATTGCCGTCTCGGGCAATCCCTTTGCGGACACCGCCGCGCTGGGCGAGGCGTTTTACTCGGAAGAAGCGCGGGTCTTTGAAGCCGAGCGCCGCGCGATTTTAGAGCTTGCAGAAAAGGGTGACTGCGTCATCATTGGCCGGTGTGCCTCCGCCATTCTGCGGGCCGCAGGCTACCGTCCGCTTTCCGTTTTCATCTATGCGGATAGCGCCGACCGGGCAAAGCGCATTGCAGCGCGTAATAATTTGGATGAAAAACGCGCTCTTCATAAGGCGCAGAAGGTCGACCGGATGCGCAAGCACCACTTTGATTTTTACGCGGACACACTCTGGGGCGAACCGGAAAGCTACGATCTGATGCTCTCGTCGAGCGAATACGGCGTAAGCGGCGCGGCAAGCGTTATTGCATCCGCGAAGGAGGCGATGCAACATGAATAAGGATCTGACGACAGGCAAGCCCGAGAAGGTCCTCTGGCAGTTCTGCCTGCCGCTGTTTGGCAGCATCATCTTCCAGCAGCTCTATAACATCGCGGACAGCTTTGTGGCCGGCAAATTCATCAGCGACAACGCCCTCGCCGCCGTCGGCAACAGCTACGAAATTACGCTCATTTTCATCGCCTTTGCCTTCGGCTGCAACATCGCGTGTTCGGTTCTGGCGGCGCTGTTTTTCGGCGCGAAGCAGTATAATGACCTCAAGACGACGGTCTACACGGCGCTCATTTCCAGCTGCGTGATCTGCGCGGTGTTGATGCTCGTGGGCACGCTCTGCTGCGACAGTTTGCTTCGGCTCATCAAAACGCCGGAAGAGGTCTTCGCGGACTCGAAATTATACCTCGACATTTACATTTACGGTCTGCCGTTCGTGTTCCTCTACAATGTCGCAACCGGCATTTTCTCCGCGCTGGGCGACTCCAAAACGCCGTTTATCTTTCTTGCCTGCTCGTCCACGTCTAATATCGCGGTCGATATTCTGTTTGTTACGGCGTTCAACATGGGCGTTGCCGGTGTTGCCTGGGCGACGTTTTTGTGCCAGGGAATCAGCTGCGTGCTGGCGCTTGTGGTCGTCTTCCGCCGCTTTGCGAAAATCCCGACGGAAGGAAAAGTAAAGATCTTCTCGTGGAACCATTTTGGCCGGTTCGCGGTCATCGCCATTCCGAGCATCTTGCAGCAGAGCTTTATTTCCGTCGGCAACATCATCATCCAGAGCGTCATCAACAGCTTCGGCGCGGCCGTCATGGCAGGCTACTCTGCGGCGGTGAAGCTCAACAACATGGTTATCACGTCCCTTACCACGCTCGGCAACGGCATTTCCAACTATACGGCGCAGAACCTCGGGGCCAGCAAATATGATCGCATCAAGTCCGGCTTTCGGGCTGGTATCAAACTCGTCTGGGCGCTGTGCGTGCCGCTGGTGGCGCTCTACGTGTTCGCCGGGCAGCCGCTCGTGCATATCTTCCTCGACAGTCCCACGGGGCAGGCGATGGACACCGGCGTGGAATTTCTGCGCATCATCGCGCCGTTCTACTTCATTGTGTCTGCCAAGCTCGTCTCCGACGGTGTGCTGCGCGGCGCGGGGTTGATGAAGAAGTTCATGATTGCGACGTTCACCGATCTGGTGCTCCGCGTGGCGCTGGCGGAGGTGCTTTCCCGCACCGCGCTCGGCACGACCGGCATCTGGATTTCCTGGCCCATCGGCTGGACGATCGCAGCGGCGCTCTCGATCGTGTTCTACGCGACTGTCCGCTGGGAAAAGGTCTATACAGCGGCATAAACCAAAAACGGAGGGAGAAAGAGCCGTCAGGTTCTTTCTCCCTCATTTCATTTTATGGCATGCAATGCGCTTCTAGCACTGTCTCTTTCAGACCACCATGCAGCAGCGGCTGAAGCTTCGCGCTGCTGCATGGTGTGGATTTACTGCTTTTCGCCTGCTGTACCGAGATTCCGGAAGCGGACAATCATGGCCGCTGCTTCTGCGCGGGTTGCAGTGCCAGTCGGGTCAACGCGGTTCGCGCTCTTGCCGGTCAAAATGCCTCTGGTGCAGCCCCAACTCATGGCCTCGGCTGCCCACGCGGCGATCTGGCTGCGGTCGGCAAACTCCGGAACGGTCAGACCGGCGTTGGAGGTATTCATACTAAAATCTAGTAAAACACTTTAGCCGTCTTACCAGATATGCTATAGT
>ERZ840096.974-NODE-974-length-34825-cov-9.118809_pt1 | contig 34825 bp, 31 predicted proteins | sample MGYA00519878_ERZ840096 | MGnify/ENA primary metagenome ERZ840096 (study PRJEB31850, sample SAMEA3708865) | human gut metagenome | biome: human gut; feature: human-associated habitat; material: faeces | place: China | collected 2014 ...
CCAGGAATGACAGGACCAGAATCTGTAGTGTTACCATTACACCATAGCCCAATGACAAGTTCATTTCTGTTTTGCGGTTGCAAAGATACAAAGTTTTCTATAATTCAAAACAAAAATCAGTGTTTTTTTTCTAAAAAACTAATAAGACACCGTTTTCCAAAGAATTAGATACCTAAAAAAAATCAAAAATTGAAAGACTTTTCCTCTTTTACGTGTTTGATATGAGAAATCAACGTATATTTGTCAACAGTTTTAATATAATAATGTATAATGAACGACGCAAAAAAACTTATTCAACAAATAACAGAAGGTATTCAAGATAAAAAAGGAAAGAAGATCGTCATTGCCGATCTCACCCAAATAGACGATACAATATGCAACTATTTCGTCATCTGCCAAGGAAATTCCCCCAGCCAAGTGACAGCCATCGTTGAATCCGTAAAAGATTTCGCCCGCAAAGGCGCCGACAGCAAACCCTTTGCCATTGACGGGCTGCGCAACGCCGAATGGGTAGCCATGGACTATTCCGACGTTTTAGTGCATGTATTCTTGCCGGAAGCAAGGGAATTCTATAATCTGGAACACCTTTGGGCCGACGCCAAACTAACTCAAATCCCCGACCTTGATTAATTTAGACATATGGATAATAATACCAGCAATAAGAAACCCAATAAAGTAAATATGCCCAAGTTCAACCTGAACTGGCTGTATATGATCATAGCCATGATGCTTTTGGGATTGTATCTCACCAACGAAAACGGCACAGCTGCCAAGAACATCTCTTATGACGAGTTCCAACAATATGTAAAAGATGGCTATGTCAGTAAAGTCATCGGTTATGATGACAACTCAGTGGAAGCGTATATCAAACCGCAATACGTGAAGAATGTATTCCGCCAGGATTCCGCCCGTGTCGGCAAGAATCCTCTCATCACCACCGAAGCGCCTTCGCGTGAAAGTTTAGGCAACTTCATACAGAAAGAAAAGGACGAAGCACGTTTTGACGGTTCCATCAGCTACGAAAAGAAGCGTAACTACTTCACCGCTATCCTCTGGCAAATCTTGCCATTCGCATTCCTTATAGGTTTCTGGATTTTCATGTCCCGCCGTATGAGCGGAGGCGGCATGGGCGGAGGCGGAGGTATCTTCAGCGTAGGAAAATCCAAGGCCCAGCTGTTCGAAAAAGGCTCTCCGGTCAGAGTCACGTTCAAGGACGTTGCCGGACTGGCGGGTGCCAAACAAGAAGTGGAAGAAATTGTAGAGTTCCTGAAAGAGCCCCAGAAATACACGGACCTGGGAGGCAAGATACCTAAGGGAGCCTTGCTCGTAGGCCCTCCGGGAACAGGTAAGACCTTGCTCGCCAAAGCCGTAGCCGGAGAAGCCAATGTACCGTTCTTTTCACTGGCCGGTTCCGATTTTGTGGAAATGTTTGTCGGCGTGGGTGCTTCCCGTGTCCGTGACCTCTTCCGCCAGGCTAAAGAAAAAGCTCCCTGCATCGTGTTCATTGACGAAATTGACGCGGTAGGACGTGCCCGTGCCAAAGCTGCCGCCATGGGTGGTAATGACGAACGTGAAAATACGCTGAACCAGCTATTGACAGAAATGGACGGATTCGGCTCCAACAGCGGTGTAATCATCCTTGCCGCCACCAACCGTGTAGATGTCCTGGACAAGGCCCTGTTACGTGCCGGACGTTTTGACCGCCAGATACATGTGGATCTGCCCGACCTCAACGAACGCAAAGAGGTGTTCGGCGTACATCTGCGCCCCATCAAGATAGATGATACGGTAGATGTTGATTTGCTGGCCCGCCAGACTCCCGGTTTCTCCGGCGCAGACATCGCAAACGTCTGCAATGAAGCCGCACTGATCGCGGCACGCCACGGCAAGAAATTTGTCGGCAAACAAGACTTCCTGGATGCTGTAGATAGAATTGTAGGCGGCCTGGAAAAGAAGACCAAAATCACCACGGAAGAGGAACGCCGTTCCATCGCCATCCATGAGGCGGGCCATGCCAGCATCTCTTGGTTGCTGGAATATGCCAATCCGCTGATTAAAGTAACCATCGTGCCCCGTGGACGTGCCTTAGGCGCTGCCTGGTATCTTCCGGAAGAACGCCAGATCACCACTAAGGAACAAATGCTGGACGAGATGTGCGCCACTTTAGGCGGACGCGCAGCCGAAGACTTATTCCTGGGCCGAATCTCCACCGGAGCCATGAACGACCTGGAACGCGTAACCAAACAGGCATACGGCATGATCGCTTATTTAGGCATGAGCGAAAAACTGCCCAATCTCTGCTATTATAACAATGACGAATACTCTTTCAACCGTCCGTACAGCGAAAAGACCGCCGAGCTGATTGACGAAGAAGTGAAGAAGATGGTAAATGAACAATACCAGCGCGCCAAGCAAATCCTTGCCGACAACAGCGAAGGACACAACAAACTGGCGCAATTGCTGATAGACAAAGAAGTTATCTTCGCAGAGGACGTTGAACAAATCTTCGGAAAACGCCCGTGGGCTTCCCGTTCAGAAGAAATCATCAGTGCAACCAAGGTATCCGATGAACTGAAAAAGGCGGAAGAAAAGGAGGCCAAGATTGCTGCAGAAGCAGAGAAAGAAGTGAAGGACGAAGAGAAAGAGGTGACAAAAGAAGAGAAAGAGCATAAAGATTCTAAAAATTAAAACGGAAACACCGTGAAAAACAACTTTATCCAACGCGCCGTTACAGGTGTGTTATTTGTAGTAGTATTGGTGGGCTGTATTCTTTACAGCCCCCTTTCATTCGGTATATTGTTTACCTTGATCAGTGCGCTGAGCGTCTATGAATTCACCCATCTGATGAACCAAAGCGGAGAAGTCAGCATCAACAAAGCCATCGCCGGCCTGGGAGGCGCCTATCTGTTCCTTGCCTTAATGGGATTCTGTACGCAGGCAACAGACGCACGCGTATTTCTTCCCTACCTGGCATTACTGCTCTATCTGATGATTACCGAACTGTATCTGAAGAAAAAGAACCCGATAGGCAACTGGGCATTCTCCATGCTCAGCCAGCTATACGTAGCCTTGCCCTTTGCCCTGCTGAATGTGCTGGCTTTCCAGAACACGCCGGAGATCAGCAGCGTAACGTACAATCCGATCCTCCCCCTTTCCATTTTCGTGTTCATCTGGCTGAGCGATACAGGTGCATATTGTGTGGGGTCAATGATAGGCAAACATCGTCTTTTCGAACGTATCTCACCTAAGAAATCATGGGAAGGCAGTATCGGCGGCGGTATTTTTTCCATAGCTTCCTCTTTTGCATTCGCCCATTTCTTCCCATTCATGCCCGTATGGCAATGGGCAGGACTGGCAGTAACCGTCGTCATCTTCGGTACCTGGGGAGACTTGACCGAATCATTGATGAAACGCCAACTGGGCATTAAGGATTCCGGCAATATCCTGCCGGGACACGGAGGCATGCTCGACCGTTTCGACAGTGCCCTGATGGCAATTCCCGCCGCAGTAGTTTACCTGTACATCCTGACTATATTCCAATAAGACTTTGGACCGTCAAAATAAAAGGAGGGCACGGAACCGTCAAAAGTATCCATGCCCTCCGCACTACTATTACATAACACACTTATTTCAATTGCACTTTTGACAAATCCAGGTTGCGCATCTTCTCCGTATTATCATCCGGACTTTCCCGTTCGAAGACAACTTCCGTCTCTCCGTCCTCTCCCGAATTCAGTTTCAGCTTGATACCTTTGGTCTCGGAAGTCATGTCCAAACTATTCAGATTGTACGACACGACAGCAGGTTGGGGAATTCCGGTCACATCATCATAAGTATTGTAACGCAGTTCCAGGTGAATATAGCCATCTTCACCATACAGTTCCTTGTCATCAGCCGGACGTACCAGGCTGATGCGATGCCGGGTCTTGGCAGGTAAGTTCTGAGTAAAATACAGATTCATATATCCACCGCTTATCCCCATACTTGCCCCATAGACAGGATCATTGCCAAAATCCCCGTCATTCTCCGGAGTCAAAGTTTCCACTTCCTTAGTCAGCACCTGCTCCAAAGTAAGAATTTTCACGGCATGGTCAAAACCCTCGTAATTATCCCACAAAGGATTGAATGTGGTAATCACCCGCTGTCCGTCTGCCGGGTTATACCAGCCCATGTTTGTATTCACAGGCCAAAGGGTTCCCCACACGTCACAATCCAAATAAAAAGCACTTCCGGTAACACGTACAGTAGCCCATAAAGGAGGCGTCATATCCCCAAGGGAATAACCCTCAACATCGTCACACGATTGCAATGCCGGTATCACGGCCAGGCATATTGCCATAAACAAGCCATGCAGTTTTTTCATAATCAAAGTCTTTTCGTTTATTTCTGTATAGAAAATACAAAAGCCGGGCATTTACTGCACCGGCTCTATCCTTTTTAACAAATTCTTAAAATACGGTTATTTCCCGTAACGTTCCCGAAGCAACGTCACCATTTCGTGCGCGGCATGCTTCGGCGCCCCCGCCTCTCCCAGCCGGGATGCCATGTATTCATAACCTTCCAGCATCTGCCTGCGATACTCCTCATCATACAAGATGCGTCCCAATTCCGAGCGCACCTGCTCTACCGTCATCGTGTCGGCAACCAACTCCTTCACCACCTCCCGGCCGGCAATGAGATTGACCAAAGAGATGTATTTCACTTTCAGCACATGGCGCTTCAGAAAAGCGATTACTTTTCCCATCGGAGTATGGTAACAAACCGCCTGCGGCACACGGAACAGAGCCGTTTCCAGCGTGGCGGTCCCCGAAGTGACCAATGCGGCCGTAGCTTGCCGCAACAAAGGGAACGTCCGGTTAAAGATGATTTTCACGTCCGCACCTCCCATATATTGTTCATAATATTCAGGAGCAATACCCGGAGCGCCCGCCAACACCAGCTGATACCCGGTAAAAGCAGAAGCCGCCCGGAGCATGTCGGGCAGATTATCCTTGATTTCCTGCTTACGGCTACCCGCCAGTATGGCAATGACAGGCTTTGAAGGCAGTCCGTCAGCCCGTACAAAATCTTCAAAGGCCTCCTCCGGAGCGGAAGAAAGAAAAGCCGTCACTTCATCCATGGTCGGATTACCGACATAATGTATCGGATACCGGTGCTTTCCTTCAAAGAACTGCACTTCGAAAGGGAGGATTGAAAACAATTCATCTACATCCCGTTTGATATTCTTGATGCGGTACTCTTTCCATGCCCATATCTTGGGAGAGATATAATAAAAGACGGGGATTTGCGTTTCGGCATGCACGAATTTGGCTATATTCAGGTTAAACCCCGGATAATCCACCAAGATCAGCACATCCGGTTGCCATGCCACAATGTCCTCCTTGCAACGTTTCATATTGGCAAAAATAGTACGCAGATGCAGCAACACAGGAATAAAGCCCATATAGGCCAGCTCCTTGTAATGCTTCACCATCGTCCCGCCGACAGCCGCCATCATATCTCCGCCGAAGAAACGGAATTCCGCCTGCGGATCTTCCCCTTTCAAGGCGGCCATCAGATGGGAGGCATGCAAATCACCGGAAGCCTCACCGACAATCAAGTAATACTTCATGTGCTTTAAAACCAGGTTTTGAGTTCTTCCACCAGACCATAGGCGGTGACATCCACAGTAGTCGGAGTGATTGCCACATAGCCGTTTTCAAGCGCCCAATGGTCATTCTTCTCGTTTTCCGCATCATTGTTCTCAAACTCGCCCGTCAACCAATAATAGTGAGCGTCTCCCCTATGGGCAAAGTTTTCCCATTCATTGATCCATTGTCCCTTGGTCTGCTCACAGACCTTAATACCTTTCAGTTCTTTGGTATCCGGAATATTCACATTCAAGCAAGTCAACGGAGGCAACCCTTTTTCCAATACCTGGCGGGCTATCTCGCGGATATAGGGACCGGCCGGTTCGAAGTCGGCATTCGGTTCATGGCTGCAGAGCGAAAAGCCGATGGAAGGTACCCCTTTCAAACAGCCTTCAATCACCACCCCCATCGTACCGGAATAATGTACGTTGACGGATGAATTGTCCCCATGATTGATGCCGCCCACCACCAGATCGGGCTTGCGGTCAAGTACGGTATGAAAAGCCAGTTTCACACAATCAGCCGGGGTACCGGAACATTTATAAACCGTCAGCCCCACATCCTTACGGAGCAAATGATAATGAATCGGTTCCGTGACCGTCAGCGCAGAAGCACTGCCGGAACGCGGGGTATCCGGTGCCATTACCACAATCTCCCCCAATGGACGGAGGAACTTGATCAACTCGCTAATGCCTTTCGCAATGATGCCGTCATCATTGGAAATCAATATCAAAGGTCTCTGATTTTCCATAACATGATTCTTTATTATTGTTGTGCAAAGATAGCGCAAACCTCAGTCCATCTTCACTTTTGAGGCAAAAATAGTTAATAAAGACAGATTTTCAACCATAATTCATCTTATAAAACCTTATAGTCAGTATTTTTGTTTTCAAACCAAAATATCAACCTCATGGATATACTTCTCATCATCCTTGGCATTCTCTGCCTGGCCGCAGGACTGGCGGGATGCATCTTGCCGGTAATCCCCGGCCCCCCGGTAGCCTATGCCGGCCTGCTGCTCCTGCACTTCACGGACAAGGCCTCATTCACCACCGCCCAACTGCTTACCTGGCTGTTCGTCGTCATTCTTCTGCAGGTACTCGACTACTTCATCCCCATGCTGGGCAGCAAATACAGCGGAGGCAGCCGGTGGGGCACCCGCGGATGCCTCATAGGCACTGTTGCCGGACTGTTCTTCATGCCTTGGGGAATCATCCTCGGACCTTTCCTCGGTGCTTTCTTCGGAGAGTTACTGGGTGGCAGAGAAACCGGGGAAGCGTTGAAATCGGGATTCGGCTCCCTGGTGGGATTCCTTTTCGGCACGGTACTCAAATTCGTGGTATGCGGTTACTTCAGCTGGCTATTCATTGAAACTCTGGTATAACGGAACGACGGTATAGCGGAACGACGGCCCAGACATCAACTGAAAAACTGCAAGGTATTGGCAGAAAACTTTTTTTCTACAGGTACTAAAGGTCGTAGGAGTTAAGAGTATTCTCTGTTCACAGGCTGCGAATACATATTCACAACCTTAGAACATATATCCGCAACCTCTGAATATATATTCGCAGCCTGTGAACAGAGTTTGATAAATGATGGAAGCCCCCCGGCAGAGAGGGAAAATAAATCTTAATCTTCCGCAAGCGAGGCAAAAAAGCTACTGCATTTCAATATTAATATGTATATTTGTCCGCTAATATAGAGGAAGATAGCCCCAAGCGGTTACAATAATGCCACACGACGCGCTACTACCCCGTGGAGTTATTAACAAAATAGCCGACTTATCAACCGTTTTTGCAATCTTTCTCTTTTTTAGTAGGTGCTATACGGAATTATCACTTATTTCGCTGCCGATAAAATATGGAAATTATGGGAAAAATAATTGCTATGGCAAACCAAAAGGGTGGTGTAGGCAAGACTACGACGACAATCAACCTCGCAGCCTCACTCGCCACGCTTGAAAAGAAAGTGCTCGTTGTAGATGCAGATCCCCAGGCCAATGCTTCGTCAGGCTTAGGTGTGGACATCAAGCAGTCGGAATGTACTATTTATGAATGCATTATCGACCGTGCAGACGTGCGCAACGCTCTTCATGACACGGAGATAGAAACGCTGAAAGTAATCTCCTCCCACATCAATTTAGTAGGCGCCGAAATAGAGATGCTCAACCTCAAGAACCGCGAGAAGATACTGAAAGAAGTACTTGCCCCGCTGAAAGAAGAGTTTGATTATATCTTGATAGACTGCTCTCCCTCGCTAGGGCTGATTACAGTCAATGCACTGACCGCCGCCGACTCCGTTATCATCCCTGTCCAAGCGGAATATTTTGCATTGGAAGGGATCAGCAAATTGTTGAACACCATTAAAATCATCAAGTCCAAACTGAACCCGGCACTCGAAATCGAAGGTTTTCTGCTGACCATGTACGACTCACGCCTGCGACAGGCCAACCAGATTTATGACGAAGTGAAACGCCACTTCCAGGAGCTGGTGTTCAGTACCGTCATCCAGCGTAACGTGAAACTCAGTGAGGCTCCCAGCTATGGCCTGCCTACCATCCTTTACGATGCGGACTCCACGGGAGCCAAGAATCACATGGCGCTTGCCAAGGAACTGATCAGCAGGAATGAAAAGCGGTGATTGACAGCCAATGATTCATGTGCAACCAAATTGTAAATTGTAAATCGTCAACGTACCTATGTGTCAAAGATAAGAGATGTGTCATGACCGTAGGGAATAAACAGTAAATAAAATAGATGGCACAAAGAAATGCATTAGGACGTGGGTTGGATGCCCTGTTTTCCATGGACGAAGTCCGTACTGAAGGCTCTTCCTCCATCAATGAAATAGAATTGTCGAAAATCATCGTCAATCCTAACCAGCCCCGCCGTGAATTCGACCAGACGGCGCTGCAGGAACTTGCCGACTCTATCGCAGAAATAGGAATTATCCAGCCCATCACTTTACGCAAGCTGGACAACGAAGAATATCAGATCATCGCAGGAGAACGCCGTTTCCGCGCTTCACAACTTGCCGGGCTGACAAGTATCCCTGCCTATATACGCACCGCCGATGACGAAAATGTCATGGAAATGGCGCTTATTGAAAACATACAGCGCGAAGACTTGAATTCCGTGGAAATAGCCCTCGCCTACCAGCACCTGCTGGAGCAATACGGACTTACGCAAGAGCGCCTTAGCGAGCGTGTGGGCAAGAAGCGCACCACCATCGCCAACTACCTGCGGTTATTGAAACTGCCTGCGCCCGTACAGATGGGACTGCAAAACAAGCAGATAGACATGGGGCATGCCCGTGCCTTGGTAACCTTGGGAGACCCTAAGCTACAGGTAAAAATATACGAGGAAATCCTGGAACACGGTTATTCCGTCCGCAAAGTGGAAGAGATTGTAAAATCCCTCAGCGAAGGTGAAACCGTAAAAAGCGGCAGCCGCAAAATCGCCCCCAAGCGTGCCAAGCTGCCCGAAGAGTTCAATATGCTGAAACAACAGCTTTCGGGGTTCTTCAACACGAAAGTACAGCTCACTTGCTCGGAGAAAGGTAAAGGTAAAATCAGTATCCCGTTCAGTAACGAAGAAGAATTGGAACGTATCATCGGTATTCTTGATACGCTGAAGAAATAAATGACGAAGAGAAGAAGAATATACCAGATCAGTATAGCCCTGTTGCTCTGTATCCTACAGACGACAGGGATTGCTATGTATGGCCAAAACCGCCCGCGTGCTGCCGCCAAACGCATACACCGTCTGCAACCGGACACCCTTGTAACCGCACGCCAACCCTTGCACCCGCAGACCGACAGTCTGAATGCAGAAATCTCGCCGAAGTCCCAACCGGGCAGTATCGCCTTGGCAGACAGCATTGCGGCCGAGAACAAGAAAAAATTGCTTGAGATGACCGCCAGTCCGGAAATAAAGGAACAGCCCGTTCCGGCAGATACGTTGAGAAAGGCCATAAACCCCAAGGTATGGGTTCCGAATCCCACCAAGGCAACCTGGCTCGCACTCGTGATTCCCGGTGGAGGACAGATCTACAACCGCAAGTATTGGAAATTACCCATTTTCTATGGAGGATTTGCCGGTTGCGCCTACGCCCTTACCTGGAACGGAAAGATGTATAAGGACTATTCGCAAGCCTATAAGGATGCCGTCAATGAGAAATGGGATTCGAGCAGCATCACCGATTTATTGCCTCCCGGATACGTGGACAAAGTTTCCAAAACCCAACTCACCGAAACCCTGCGGAAGCGAAAAGACACGTACCGCCGTTACCGCGACTTGAGCATTTTCGCCTTCATCGGTGTCTATCTGCTGTCCGTCGTAGATGCTTACGTAGATGCGGAATTGTCCAATTTCGATATCACCCCGGATCTCAGCATGAGGGTGGAGCCTGCGGTTATCAACAATCAGATGACCGGCAGTTCCAACAAATCCGTAGGTGTGCAATGCAGTTTCAGATTTTAAAACCAACCAAACTTAAAGCATAATTACTCATGACCAATAACCCCGCCTATATGAAGAAAGTCATCATAAGTTCCTCATTGCTGTTCTGCAGTTTTCTCGCGCCGCTGACACAGGCGCAAGAAAGCGTAGATGTACTTATCCATGAAAACGGAACGGAGCGCAAGGAAACCATCGACCTGCCCAAAAGCATGACGTATCCTCTGGACAGCCTGTTCACGGACTGGAAAGCCAAGAACTACATTGACTTGGGAAAAGACTGCAGCACTTCCACCGAGAACCCCCAGTTCAGTGATTCCGTCTATATAGACCGTCTGTCACGCATGCCGACCGTCATGGAAATGCCATACAACGAAATCGTACGCAAGTTCATCGACATGTATGCCGGACGCCTGCGCAACCACGTAGCCTTCATGCTGAGCGCATGCAACTTCTATATGCCCATCTTCGAAGAAGCTTTGGACGCCTACAATCTGCCGCTCGAACTGAAATATCTTCCCATCATCGAGTCTGCCCTCAACCCTTCCGCCATATCCCGTGCCGGAGCTTCCGGGCTTTGGCAGTTCATGATCGGTACAGGCAAGATTTACGGACTGGAAAGCAACAGCCTCGTGGACGAACGCCGCGACCCCATTAAAGCAACTTGGGCAGCAGCCCGTTACCTGCGGGACATGTACGAAATCTACAAAGACTGGAACTTGGTGATTGCCGCCTACAACTGCGGACCGGGCACTATCAACAAGGCCATCCGCCGCTCCGGCGGTAAAACGGACTATTGGGGAATCTACAATTACCTGCCCAAAGAAACCCGCGGCTACGTACCTGCCTTTATCGCAGCCAATTATGTAATGACTTATTATTGCAAGCACAATATCTGCCCGATGGAGACCAATATTCCGGACGCAACAGATACCGTACAGGTAAACCGTAATCTCCATTTTGAACAGATAGCCGATATCTGCGGTATCAACATGGACGAAATAAAGAGCCTGAACCCGCAATACAAAAGGAATATCATTCCGGGAGACAGCAAGCCGCAGACGCTACGCCTCCCAATGAATTACATCAGTACATTTATCGACAGGCAAGATACCATTTATGCACACCGCAGCGATGAACTGTTCAAGAACCGCAGGACGGTAGCCGTTTCCGACACACGCTACTCCAAATCACGTTCCGGTAAAAGTGCCGCCACGGGCGATGTCACCTATCATAAAATCCGTAGCGGAGAGAACTTGGGAAGCATTGCCCGTAAATATGGCGTCACCGTCAATCAGTTAAAAAGTTGGAACGGACTGCGCAGCACCAGAATCTCGGCAGGAAAGCGCTTGAAGATATATAAATAAAGCCAGAAACGTTTGTCCGGTGTTGAAATTTGCTTATTTTTGCAAAAAGTGAATTGAAATAAGGAGAACAGTATATGGAAGAACATATAAGCCAGAAGGAGAAAGAGAGAGCCGAAGAAGAAATGATTGAACAGGCATTCCAGGAACTGTTGAACGACTATTTGGCAACCAAACACCGCAAACGTGTCGAGATCATAACCAAGGCATTCAACTTCGCCAACCAGGCACACAAGGGTATCAAACGCCGTTCGGGAGAACCCTACATACTCCACCCCATTGCCGTGGCCAGAATTGTCTGCACGGAGATTGGCCTGGGTTCTACTTCCATCTGTTCCGCCCTGCTGCACGATGTGGTGGAAGATACCGATTATACGGTGGAAGATATCGAGAATATCTTCGGCCCGAAGATTGCCCAGATCGTGGACGGACTGACCAAGATTTCCGGCGGCATCTTCGGAGACCGGGCTTCCGCACAGGCAGAGAACTTCAAGAAGTTGCTGCTTACCATGTCCGACGACATCCGTGTCATCCTTATCAAGATAGCCGACCGCCTGCACAACATGCGCACGCTTGGCTCCATGCTGCCCAACAAGCAGTTCAAGATAGCCGGTGAGACCCTTTACATCTACGCCCCGCTTGCCAACCGGCTGGGATTATACAAGATAAAGACCGAACTCGAGAATCTGAGTTTCAAATACGAGCATCCCGAGGAATACCGCGAAATAGAAAAGAAGCTGGAAGCCACCGCCGTTGAGCGCGACAAGGTATTCAAGGACTTCACCGCCCCCATACGTGCCCAATTGGATAAGATGGGACTGAAATACCGTATCCTCGCCCGGGTGAAATCCATCTATTCCATCTGGAACAAGATGCAGACCAAGCATGTGCCTTTCGAAGAAATCTATGACCTGCTTGCCGTACGCATCATCTTTGAACCGCGCAATATGGAAGAGGAGCTGAACGACTGCTTCGGCATCTATGTCTCCATCTCCAAAATATACAAACCACACCCCGACCGCCTGCGCGACTGGGTCAGCCACCCCAAGGCCAACGGTTACCAAGCTCTTCACGTCACGCTGATGGGCAACAACGGACAATGGATTGAAGTCCAGATCCGCAGTGAGCGCATGAATGATGTGGCCGAACAAGGGTTTGCCGCCCACTGGAAATACAAAGAAGGCGGAGGCAGTGAAGATGAAGGCGAACTGGAGAAATGGCTGCGTACCATCAAGGAAATTCTGGACGACCCACAACCGGATGCCATCGACTTCCTCGACACCATCAAACTGAACCTGTTTGCATCGGAAATATTCGTGTTCACTCCGAAAGGTGACCTCAAGACAATGCCGCAAAACTCTACCGCACTGGACTTTGCCTTTTCGTTGCATACGGATATCGGCAGCCATTGCATCGGAGCCCAGGTCAACCATAAACTGGTTCCGTTGAGCCACAAGTTGCAAAGCGGTGACCAGGTGGAAATCCTGACCTCGAAGTCGCAACGCGTGCAACCGGAATGGGAAGCATACGCCACAACCGCCCGTGCCCGCACCAAAATAGCTGCTATTCTGCGTAAAGAAGCCAAAGCTTACCAAAAAGAAGGTGAAACCATCATAGCCGACTTCTTCAAAAATGAAGACATCCGCATTGACGATGCCGCATTGGACAAGCTGACCAGACTGCATAAATTCCATACCTTGGACGAGTTGCTTGTAGCCGTCGGCAGCAAGAAGGTTGTATTGGGTGACGCAGACAAGAATGTATTCAAGGAAAAGCAGAGCAGCAACTGGAAAAAGTATCTCACCTTTTCATTTGGCAACAAGGACAATAAAGAAAACAAAGAGCAGCCGGAAGAAAAAGTTCCGCAGGAGAAGATCAATACCAAACAGATTCTGAAGCTGACCGAAGAAACCATCTCCAAGAACTATATCATGGCAGACTGTTGCCACCCTATTCCCGGTGACGATGTTCTGGGATATATCGATGAGGAAAACCGGGTAATCATCCACAAGCGCCAGTGTCCCGTTGCCGCCCGCCTCAAAAGCAGTTACGGCAACCGTATCATTGCCACTGAATGGGATACCCACAAGGATCTTTCTTTCCTCGTCACCATATATATAAAAGGTATAGACTGCATGGGACTGCTGAACGAAGTAACCCAAGTCATTTCCCGCCAGCTCAATGTCAACATCCGCAAACTGACCATCGAGACCATCGACGGTATCTTTGAAGGAAAGATACAGCTTTACGTGCATGATGTGGAGGATGTACGCACTATCTGCAACAACCTGAAACAGATACAGAACATCAAACAGGTGGTGAGAATAGAAGATTAAGCAGAAGGAACGAACTATAAGGAAGGAGAATTGTCAAGATTCTCCTTCAATGTTTCTACCTGTCCGTAAGTAAACGCATCGAGTGCATCACGCATCCCCACCAGTTCTTCACGAATCGTCTTCAATCGGTCAACGATCTCGAAATTCCGAAGAGTGGCTTCTTTATTATCCTTCATACGCTGGCGCGCGCCGGGTAATGTCATGCCGCGCTCCTTGACCAAATGATAGATGAGTTTGACGGTTTCAATATCTTCCTTGCGGTACTGGCGTATGCCCCGCCCTCCTTTCTTGGGGTTGAGTTGCGGAAACTCCTTCTCCCAAAAGCGAAGCAGCGATTCGTTGACATCGAACATGGCGGCCACCTCGCTGATGGAGTAATATAATTTCAAGTTTTTATCAGTATTCAGCATAATGTAATTCTTTTCCGGACAAAATTAGGTTTCTTTTCCTAAACCACCACACGTTGGGAAGGATAATTTTTTTTCTCTGAACGACAAGTTTTGTCGCCTAACCTCTTTATATTTGTCTGCAAGAAAGATAAACAAAAAAGATATGGGCAGAAAACTAGAAGGCTTGCAACGCATGTTAGTTATCATCAACAAACTGAAAGGCATGCAACGACACGTATCACGTGAGGAACTGGAAAATTATGTAACCCTGCGCATGGAGGAAAGAAGTGGAACTCCCGTAGATATCCGTACCCTGCAACGTGACTTCAATGAAATAGAAGAACTATTCGGCATCCGTATCCGTTTCGACAAGAAACAGAATGGTTACTACATCGACGAAGAAGATGACTTGAAAAAAGAGCAATACAACCGCCTGCTGTTAAACTTTGATTTGCTGAATGCCATTGACCACATAGACAATCTACCTACCTATGTGCTTGCCGAGCATCATCGCCCTGCAGATAGCGCTTGCCTGCCCTTACTGATAAAAGCCATCAAATTTTCCCATCCCGTTGCCTTTACCTATATATATGTACGTGAAGAAGGGATTACGCGTAACAAAAAGGTACTGCCTCATTACTTGAAAGAAGACCAACAACGCTGGTACCTATTGGCCTACGACAACGGTACTTTGAAAACTTTCAGTACAGCGCACATCCGCGAATTACATATTATCTACGAAGAAACCTTTAAACGCGACATGGATATTTCAATAAATGATTTATTTAAAGACAGCTACGGTATCTGGAACCAGCCGGATATCCCAGTAGAGGATATAGAACTGAGTTATGATGCCTTAGACGGAAGTTTCCTCAAGTCTGTACCTTTACATCCATCCCAGAAAATCATCGTTGATAACCAAAATGAATTCCGTATTCGTCTGCGCCTCCGCATCACCAACGATTTCGTCATGGCACTGCTGTCGCGCAGCCGATCATTGACGGTCATCCAACCGATGCATTTGAGGGAACGGGTAAGACAGGTATATGAGAAGGCTTTGAAACGGAATTCACCATAGACCAATAAAGCCATATTCCCAACAATATCCCCTGTTTGAGTTTGATAATCAATAAACTTTTTATAATTTTGCAACGTCTTGTACAAAACAATGTCAAGACATTACATAGTTTATTGATGAAAGTGTAGCTTTTATCCTTCGTTAGAAAGTCTGGTAAATTTTCAATGAATGTAAGGAATAGCAATCACACTCATCACTTGTCTGTATATGCTTACCTAAGCGATATACATTACAAGTGTGGGGGATATTGTCTATTTACATTCGGGTTTACCAGAGCCTCTAACGAGATAGATGATGTGACTCCACACTTTCTTTTTATACCCCCTGCTTAAAGCGGAGTCACGAGGCAGAAGTTAATATAGAAGTATTTATGGTGTCCGCATCTACGATTATTCCTACAGGAACTCGAATCTCCAATAGAATCGGTGTAAGAGTTTTACTTACCAAGAAAATTGGCGCAAAGCTTTATCCCTATCGGAAAATGACAAATGCCTTATTGAATATATCATTGGTAGCATTAGCCATTCTGTTTGGTTACTTCTGCTTCATGTCATTCAAGAGTTTCTATTCGTTATAACTTATTACCCAAACATACAACATGGAGAACAAAAACTTAGAAAAAGGAAAGGTTACATCTTTACCAGTACCCAAGATAGGAGTCAAGATAGTACAATCTAAAAAGATAGGAGTTTCCAAACATGAAGAGATATACCCCATCATCACCGTTTTCGCCATCTTATTTTTGATCTGTTGGGTGATGGCTTTACTCAATCTTATCGGTCTAAACTAATAAATAAAGTATATGGAAGAGAAGAAGAAAACAAACGAGAAAGAAGTTGCTATGGTAGAATGTCCGTTTTGCAACAAACCTATCGAAGCACCGGCAAAAGCAGATGTCATTTTTGAATGTCCTCATTGCCATAAGGAGCTGATTACGTATGAAAAAATCGCTAAACAAGGAAAAAGTATGCAAAATAGCAATACACAAAAGCAAATCCTAAAATGGGGTGGTATTATTGCTTTCATCAGCTTACTTTTATGCATTTCCATAACAGACAATGTAGATATGAATGCCACCTATGTCGTTACACGAGACTATGATGCTGCAATCAATGTAGATACAGAAAAAGCACTTGTAAAAGCAGCAGTAGATGGCGACAACATGAAAACTCTGGAAATAATAGGAAAACAACAAACCATTCATTTTTATAATGGGGACTTAGTGAAAATAACAAGAAGTACAGTACGAGGCCTTCCCGACCATTATAGAGTAACAAGAATTTCAGATGGAGCATCAGCTCTTATTCCTAAAAAATATTTAACCAAGATGTAAAAGATGACTACCGTTCCTTTCATGGATTAACGCGTACATCTGATTCTAAGACAATTTCATATTTAAATATTTACAATATGCCAACCACTATCAAACAATTAGTAGAAAAAGTCGGATTGTCATCCGCCGATATTAAAGAGGTAAAGTGGAACACACCAATCGGGTGCAAAGAAGAAGGTATCTATATCATATCTTTATCTGAAAATGTTGAATCCAACAGAACGATAAAAGAAATTCCTCTCTCTATGCCTATTTTGGAAACTTGGATTAAGAAACTCGGTTATTTCATTATTGATAAAAAAGAAACTAAAAACAGTAAAATCATAAGAGAAAGACTATCTGGATTTTGGATTCCCGATGAAAGTATATTATACATAGGAAAAGCACCACTGAGGAAAAGAGGAGGTGGAATCGGCAACAGGGTTCAAGAGTATTACGATACTGCCATAGGAGAAGCTCGTCCACATGCAGGAGGACATTGGATCAAGTTGCTCGAGAATCTTAATGAACTCCATGTTTTCTATATCACGTGTGAGAATTCTGAAACTATTGAGAAAGAAATGCTCTCCCAATTCGGTAAGATGGCATCTAAAAATATCCAAAAATCATTGGCTACCAAAGGCCCAATACTTCCATTCGCAAATCTTGAAGATGGCTTCAAACAAAGAAAGAAACACGGATTAAGCCACATGAAGTTAAAGTAAGAAAATATAATTTCACAATCCCACTTTTGTAGAACTGCACAGAAAGGAGGAGCAATCATGAAAGTTTATCATGGTTCTACTGCCATCATCCGACAACCGCTGGCTAAAGCCGGGCGCAGAAACCTCGATTTCAGTCAAGGATTCTACGTGACAGACTTGCGTGAACAAGCCGTTTACTGGGCAAACAGACCGCTTAACGACGGGCGACCGCATTGGCAACCGAATTGGGAATTACCCATCCACATGCCCTTGAAGTGTTTTATGGAACAGATACCTACCGCTATCTCAGCAAGAAAATGTATCACCTGCATAATATGAGCGATGCCTACTTAGTGGAAGAAATCATGCTGGAATTGCAGCGCAAACAACAATAAATATCCAAACGATTGCACGCTGCCCCTTAATCCAACATCTTATCATATCAATCAAGCACCTTACCGTGGTTCGCCGCAATCTGTATCATGCGGTCATAATCCTCGGCACTCAAATCCATGAAGTAGTAGTTGACGGGGTTCACAACCTGCCCCTTCACGTGTACCTCGTAATGCAAATGCGGTCCGGTGCTCTTGCCGGTACTGCCTACCCCGCCAATCACTTCACCGCGTACCACCCGCTTGCCCACTTTGGTACGGAAATCGCGCAGGTGGGCGTACCAAGTCTGATAACCGAAGCCATGATCGACAATAATCGTATTGCCATAGCCGGTTTCCCATCCCATCTTTATGACCGTACCGTCACCCGTAGCATAGACATCCGTACCGGGATTGGCCGAAAAGTCCATCCCCGCATGAAACTTGGTGGTACCATAAATAGGATCTATACGGGTTCCGTAACCCGAAGCGGTCTTCTTCAAATCCTTGTTGGAGATAGGCTGAATGGCAGGAATACAACGCAGCATCTCGTCGTGGTCCTTGCACATTTCCACTACATCGTCAAAGGAATTGGACTGGATATAAAGCTGTTTGGTCAGCAAGTCCAGCTTCTGTGTAGTATTGATCACGAGTTCAGAGTTGGCCATATCCATGAGATGCTCGTAGCGGTTGGTACCTCCGTATCCTGCCTGGCGGATGGCCGACGGAATGGGATCTGCCATGAAAATCACCCGGTAAAGGTTATCATCACGTTGCTGTATGTCTTGCAACACGCCCATCGCCTCGTCCAGCCGGCGGGAAAGCACGTTATACTGCGCCTGAAGTTGGCTGTTTTCTTTCCGCAACTCCTTCTCCGACGGTGAGCCGAAGATCAGCAACAGCACGATAAAACTGCCCGCACCCAAGCCCATGCCGATAAACAGGCGGCGGAGAATGCTCACTGCCCGCTGCCGGACAGTAGGATAAATACGGTCGTACGTCTGCGTCTGCGGATTATAAATGTAGTAAACTTTGCGCATCTTAGGAAATATTTCGCTTGTCAATGCCACAAAAGTAATAAAAACACGCTATCTTTGCGCAGTTTTTTCAAGAATTATAAGATTTATGATTTATGATTTATGATTTATAAGAGTGATGATGGTGGGGATTACCTACAAGGCTGACAGCTTTTTCTTTAAATCATAAATTGTGCAGGTCATAAGTCTCAAGCTATAAATCATAAATAAAAAATCATAAATCATAAACAGACGTATGTTGACTGCAAATGAAATCAGAGAGTCTTTCAAGAGTTTCTTTGAAAGCAAAGGTCACCAGATCGTGCCCTCGGCTCCGATGGTGATTAAGGATGACCCCACGCTGATGTTTACCAACGCGGGAATGAACCAGTTTAAAGATATTATTTTGGGGAATCACCCGGCGAAATACAAAAGAGTAGCGGACTCACAGAAATGCCTCCGCGTAAGCGGAAAGCACAATGACTTGGAAGAAGTAGGTCATGACACCTATCACCATACCATGTTCGAGATGCTGGGCAACTGGTCTTTCGGAGATTATTTCAAGAAAGAAGCCATCTCCTGGGCATGGGAATATCTGGTAGATGTATTGAAGCTGGACCCTAAAGACCTTTATGCCACCGTATTCGAAGGCAGTCCCGAAGAAGGCCTGGAACGTGACAACGAAGCCGCATCCTACTGGGAACAATTCTTGCCGAAAGACCATATCCTGAACGGGAACAAGCACGACAACTTCTGGGAAATGGGTGATACGGGTCCGTGCGGCCCGTGTTCCGAGATACATGTAGATTCCCGTTCGGAAGAAGAGAAAGCTAAAGTACCCGGTTCCCAATTAGTAAACAAAGACCATCCGCAGGTAATCGAGATCTGGAACCTCGTGTTCATGCAGTTCAACCGTAAGGCCGACGGAAGCCTGGAAGGGCTGCCCGCCAAAGTGATTGACACAGGCATGGGCTTCGAACGTCTGGTACGTACCCTCCAGGGCAAGACTTCCAACTATGACACGGACGTATTCCAACCGATACTGAAAGCCATCGCCGACATGGCAGGCACCACTTACGGCAACAACCAGCAGCAGGACATCGCCATGCGTGTGGTTGCCGACCATATCCGTACCATTGCCTTCTCCATCACCGACGGACAGCTGCCGAGCAATGCCAAGGCTGGCTATGTCATCCGCCGTATCCTCCGCCGTGCCGTGCGCTACGGCTACACATTCCTCGGACAGAAACAGGCGTTCATGTACAAACTGCTGCCTGTACTGATTGAGAACATGGGCGGTGCATATCCGGAACTGATTGCCCAAAAGGACTTGATTGCCAAAGTTATCAAGGAAGAAGAAGACTCCTTCCTCCGCACTTTGGAAACCGGCATCCGTTTGCTGGAAAAGACGATGGCAGATGCCAAGGCGGCCGGAAAGACTGAAATCAGCGGTAAAGACGCCTTTACTTTATACGATACGTTCGGTTTCCCGCTTGACTTGACCGAACTGATTCTCCGCGAAAACGGCATGACTGCCGACATCAAGGAGTTTGACGCCGAAATGCAGCAGCAGAAACAACGCGCCCGCAACGCCGCTGCCGTTGAAACCGGGGACTGGATTACATTGAAAGAAGGCACTACCGAGTTCGTAGGGTATGACTATACGGAATACGAAACCGGTATCCTGCGCTACCGCCAGGTAAAACAGAAAAACCAGACGCTTTATCAGATTGTACTGGACAAGACCCCGTTCTACGCTGAAAGCGGTGGACAAGTGGGCGACACCGGGGTATTGGTAAACGAGTTTGAAACCGTTGAAGTAATTGATACAAAGAAGGAAAACAACCTTCCCATCCATATCACCAAGAAGCTGCCCGAACATCTGGAAGCTCCCATGATGGCATGCGTGGACACCGACAAGCGTGCCGCATGTGCAGCCAATCACTCATGTACCCACTTGCTGGACGCCGCACTCCGCGAAGTACTCGGCGACCATGTGGAACAGAAGGGTTCTCTGGTAACTCCGGACTCCCTGCGCTTCGACTTCTCTCACTTCCAGAAAGTGACCGATGAAGAAATCCGCCAGGTGGAACACATCGTCAACGCCAAGATCCGTGCCAACATACCTCTGAAGGAATACCGCAACATTCCTATCGAAGAAGCCAAGGAGTTGGGTGCCATCGCCCTTTTCGGTGAAAAATACGGTGACCATGTGCGTGTCATCCAGTTCGGCTCGTCCATCGAGTTCTGCGGAGGTACCCATGTAGCCGCCACCGGAAACATCGGTATGGTGAAGATTGTATCTGAAAGTTCCGTAGCTGCCGGTATACGCCGCATCGAAGCTTACACAGGTGCGCGTGTAGAAGAAATGCTGGATACTTTCCAAGATACCATGCGCGATTTGAAGGCACTCTTCAACAACGCTCCCGACTTGTCCGCTGCCATCCGCAAATACATTGACGAGAATGCCGGACTGAAGAAGCAGGTAGAAGACTTCATGAAGGAGAAAGAAGCACAGTTGAAGGAGAAGTTATTGCAGAGCGTCCAGGAAATCAACGGAGTGAAGGTAATCAAGTTCTGCTCGGCAATGGTTCCGGCCGACGCTGTCAAGAATATAGCTTTCCAGCTCCGCGGCGAAATCACGGAGAACCTCTTCTTCGTTGCCGGAACTGTATTCGAAGGCAAACCGATGCTGACTGTAATGCTGAGCGACAATCTGGTAGCCGGCGGACTGAAAGCCGGTGCGCTGGTAAAAGAAGCCGCCAAGCTGATTCAAGGCGGTGGCGGCGGTCAGCCCCACTTCGCAACTGCCGGTGGCAAGAATCCTGACGGGATAAAGGCTGCGGTAGATAAAGTAATCGAACTGGCCGCCATTTAATGGGCGGAAAGCTTGACATCGCGCTTCAGAAGTCGTATATTTGTAAAGTCAATTTATAAATACTTCAATTTTAAACTAGGATAAACGGAGAGGCAATGCTTCTCCGTTTCTTTTTTCCCCTCAAAGCTTCCCATTTGAAACCACCATCACTCCATCCGAACCGTGAACTGCTCGCGGTAAATAACCAGTACCCCCTCGGGCAGCAAACCGGAAGAGCAGAAAGGTGTCACATTTTCTGCAAGTACACATTTAATCACACTGCTACCTTCATTCCCTGTGACAGTCCGTGTAAAAAGCCTCTGCTCTCCATTATAAGTAAACTGCCACAATGCGTATGTATCTCCGTCCTCATCCTCCACGGGAACCGTGTCATAACGTCCCACAAGAGGCTTATCTTCTTTCCCTGTCCGGTAGATTTCCAATACACCTTTCTCCAGAAAATTGGAGCATTCCTTATCCGGCACCAATACATAATATCCGGTATTCTCCAACCAAGGACGATTGGAAAGCTCCTCAGCCACATCGCCCAGCAGTTCCGTAGGCGCACCGTCGCTGATTCCATACTCGAAGCCCATCTTTGTCATTGTATATTGCCGACGGCTTCTCACCGTAATGCGCAACTGTGTGCTCTCGCCGGAACCATCCATCACCTTTACAATCGTTTCCCCCGCTTCCAACGGCAGAATCGAGATACGCTGGTAACCGTTGACTTCACCGATAAAGGTCACGAGCGCCACCGGCTCGTGCTCATTAATCACACTATAGGAGCCGTCACCCCCGTCGATGCCCAGCACCACCTCCCCTTTCGTTTCAGAGAGATAGAACGACAGGGAGGATACCCTATTGTCACACGTTCCAATCTCATAAACAGGTTCCGCCCCTTCGAAAAGCACCATGCTGCGATAATCATCCTCGCAACCGGAAATCGTGAACAGCAACACTGTCAGCGCCAAGAGAGCATATAGTTTTTTCATAAATGTCCGATTTGAGTTATTCTATCTACAAAAATACAAAAAACGCCGGAATACTGCACCGGTATCCATCTCTTTTTCAATACATTTGTCCCTGCGGGTAGTTGACCAGATAAAGCGTCCCCGTGGCACGGGTAAAGGCAGTGTAGAGCCAACGGAAATAATCCGGTGTCAGATACTCATCCGTCATATACCCCTGGTCGAGAAATACATTTTTCCACTGCCCGCCCTGTGCCTTATGACAAGTAACGGCATACGCATATTTTACCTGCAAGGCATTGTAGAAAGGATCCGCCTTCATTTTCTTCATCCGTTCACGCTTAGTGCCGATATCGGCATAATCTTCAAGCACGGCATAAAAGAGGCGGTCATTATCCGCTTTAGGCAATGCCGGAGCATCAGTGTGCAAGGTATCCAACAGAAGATTCACCTCCAGTTCGAAATCATCATAATCCGGAAAAGCCAAGGTAACATCCGCAAAACGGAAACCGTACAGTTCACGGGTACGGCGCACACGGCGTACCACCGCTATCTCACCATTGGCAATAAAGTCCATTTCCTTCATCTTCTCTGTCCAGAAATAATTATTTTTCGCTACCATCAGCAAGTCACCCGTATTCAATTCATCTTCCTGCCAGAGGATTTGAGCCCGGATACCTTTGTTGTATATATTCGCACGCTTGTTGGAACGGCAAATCACGATGGTATCCTCCATCCCGTCATGGTCGTAACAAGAAGACAAAGTCTCTATCAGCTCATTGCCAGGCAGCATCTTGACATCAGCAAAACCTGTTATCTTTATTTTAGGAAGGCTGTTGCAGACATCTTCCGCAATCAGCCGGCGCAAGCGGGTAGCGTTCCACAGGATACCCGACTGCTGCTCCTGGCGTACCACCTGAGTCAGATCAACTTCCATCACTTCCAGTCCGTAACCTTTCAATGCCTCCGCAAAAAGCGCGGGGCTCTGCTCCTCCCCCACCGGAGGCAACTGGGCCGTATCTCCCATCAGCAGAAGCCGGCACCCCTGTCCGGCATAGACAAACTGCACCAAATCATCCAGCAACCGCCCCGTACCGAACATGCTTCCAGACAGCCCCTCGTTGGAAATCATCGAAGCCTCATCGACTATATATAGAGTATGGGTTGTCAAATTATCGTTCACCGAGAAATTACCTGTCTCATTAGAAAAAGATTGCTGTCTATAGATTTTTTTATGAATTGTAAATGCCGGATGTCCCGCGTATGCAGAAAAAACCTTGGCAGCCCGCCCGGTCGGAGCCAACAATACAGACTTCTGTTGTAACTTATCCAGCGTTCGCACCAAAGCGCCAACCAACGAGGTTTTACCCGTTCCGGCATAACCACGGAGCAGAAACACCCTCTCGTTACGGGATGCCAGAAGAAACTCCGACAAAGTTTTTACTGCAATTTCTTGTTCAGGAGTTGGTTGATAAGGAAAATTTTCCTTAATTTGCCTTTCTAAATAGTTATTTATCATTTTTGTAACAGAAAAAAGTAAAGGGAACTATCGTTTTTAAATTAATTTCTTTTATTTTTGCGGTGCGAATATAACAACTAAAAAACATATTTATCATGAAAACAGTATTTAATGTCATTTTAGGCCTATGTGCTCTGGCTTTGGTTTACATCTGCTATGCCAGCATTATGGGGCCTATTAACTTTGAAAAAGCAAAGAAGCACAGAGATGCAGCGGTTATCGCACGTCTTATGGACATTCGCAAGGCACAGTTGGAATATCGTACTTTGCACAACCAACAGTACACCGCCAGCTTTGACTCTTTGATTGATTTCGTCAAGAACCAGAAATTACCGTTCATCTTCAAACAAGGTGAACTGAACGATAAACAGTTGGAAGACGGTCTGACTGAAAAGAAAGCTGTCAACATCATCAACAAAGCCAAAAAAACCGGCAAATATGATGAAGTCAAGAAATGGGGATTGGAAAACTTCAAACGCGACACTTTGTGGGTAGCTGTATTGGATACAATCTTCCCGAGAGGTTTCAATGCCGACTCCATGAGATATGTTCCTTTCGGAAACGGTGCACAGTTTGAAATGGCTATCAAAAACGATACCGCCAAATCCGGCGCTCCTTTCTGTCTGCTCGAAGTAAAGACTCCGTATGAAGTTTACCTGAACGGTCTGGACCAACAGGAAATTGCTAACATCAAGGATGTACAAACCAAACTTGGCAAGTACTGCGGTCTGATGATCGGTAGCCTGGAAACAGCCAACAACAACGCCGGTAACTGGGAATAATCCCCCGATGAAATACGTATGATAGAAACGACTGATTTTAATAAATCGGAACAATATACATTATCCATCCGTCTCAGTACGGATGGATTTTCTTTTTCTGTCTTCAATCCTATGGCTGAAGGTGAGCTTACCTTTTACGACCATGAAGTGGACGAAAACCTCTCCCTCACCGCTAACCTGAAGCAGACTTTCCGCGAAATGGAATGGTTAAGCCGCCCTTACCGCCGTGTAAATATACTGATGGCCGACAAGCGTTTCACCTTCATTCCTCTGGAATTCTTTGAAGATGAACAGGCGGAAACTGTTTTCTATCACAATCACCCGAAGCGGGAAAATGAACTGGTTCAGTACAACATCCTGCAAAAGAACAATATTGTCGTACTCTTCGGAATGGACAGAAGCGCCTGTACCTTTCTACGCGAGCAATACCCTAATGTAAAATTTTATTCTCAGTCCAGCCCGTTTATCGAGTTCTTCGCCGCCAAAAGCCGCTTAGGCAACAGCCGGAAAATATACGCCCATCTGCGAAAAGACGCGGTAGATATATACGGATTCGAACGCGGACGGCTGCTGCTTGCCAACTCTTTCGGATGCGACACGACTGCAGACCGCATCTACTACTTATTATATATATGGAAGAAGCTCGGTTTTGAACAGGAGCGCGACGAACTGCATCTTACCGGCACCCTATCCAATAAGGAGCAGCTATTGCCTGAACTAAGAAAATTCATCCGGCAGGTATTCATCATGAATCCCGCCGCCAATCTTGACCTACAAGCCATAAACGTATGCGAGTAATCAGTGGAATATATAAGAGAAGACGTTTTGATGTGCCCCATTCCTTCAAGGCACGTCCGACTACGGATTTTGCCAAAGAGAATCTGTTCAATGTATTATCCAATTACATGGACTTTGAAGATGGTGTACGTGCCCTCGACCTCTTTGCCGGTACAGGCAGTATCAGTATCGAACTTGTCTCCAGAGGCTGTGACCAAGTCATCAGCATAGAGAAAGACCGCGACCACCATTCTTTTATCTGCAAGATAATGCAGGAAGTAAAGACAGACAAATGCCTGCCGGTCCGCGGTGATGTATTCAAGTACCTTAAAAGCGGACGGGAACAATTTGACTTTATCTTTGCCGACCCTCCATACGAGCTTACCGGACTGGAAACAATTCCCGACCTCATTTTTGAAAATAACCTGTTGAAAGAAGACGGACTGTTTGTACTGGAACACGGTAAGAAAAACAACTTTGAGGATAATCCGCACTTTGTGGAAAGACGGGTATATGGCAGCGTGAACTTTTCGTTCTTCCGCTAAAGCAACGGTGCCATCAACCTTACAACGCTTTCTGCCGCTTTCCGGTACCACGGTCTCTTGACCCAGTTCTTCAGAAAGACTTGTACGCAATCCCGTTGGTCCAACATGAAGATTTCACGCATCCGGAGTGCCGTTTCCGTATCATAGATAAACGCATTCACCTCAAAGTTATGCTCAAAGCTGCGGAAATCCACGTTGGTAGAACCTACCGTAGATAACTCGTCATCCGAGACCATCAGTTTGGAATGCAGGAATCCCTTCTTATAGAAATAAACTTTGACGCCCGAACGAAGGGCATCTGCCAGATAAGAGCAAGATCCCAAATGCGTCAGCCAGTTATCCGCACGATAAGGTAGCATCAAACGCACATCCACTCCCGACAACGCAGCGGTTTGCATAGCTATGAGCACCGCCTCAGTAGGCAAAAAATAGGGAGTCTGTATATAGAAGTACTTCTTCGCACCACTGATAGCCATGACAAGCCCCTGCATAATCTCTTTCCAAGGGCCGACAGGCTCACTGGTCACAATTTGCGCCAAGGAAGTACCGCAGGCATCTATTTTCGGGAAATAACGGGCGGAAGTAATCAAAGTACGGTCCACAAAATACCAGTCGAGCAAGAAAGCGGTTTGCAGCCCGTGCACCGCTTTGCCTTCCAGCAACAAATGGGTATCCCGCCAGATTCCCCATGAGAAACCGCGCATATAACGTTCCGCCAGATTCATGCCACCGACAAAACCGATACGACCGTCGATAATCACTATTTTCCGGTGGTTGCGATAATTCACTTTACTGGTAAAAAGCGGGAAACGAACCTTCAAGAAACTTCTTACCTCTACGCCGGCCTCCCGCATTTCTTCAAAAAAGCGGTTAGGAACATGCCAGCAGCCCACATCATCGTATATCACACGTACCTCTACTCCTGCACGGGCTTTTTCTATCAAGACATCCCGGACCAGACGCCCGATAGCGTCATCTTCGAAGATATAAAATTCCAAATGGATATGCCGCCTGGCTTTCTGTAACTCCCGCAAGAGGGATTGCAGCATAGAAAGTCCCGAAGTATAGACCTCTACGCGATTACCGTCAAAAGGAAAAGCTTGGTTAGTATGCCGGAACAGAGAAATCAAACGGCTGTAAGCCATAGGCAAGGTACAGGAGTTCTGCGCCATATATTCCGCCATCGGTTTCTTCAGCAGATGGCTGTAACTCTTCTTTCCTATAATACGTTCACGGCGGTGGCTTCTTCCGAAAAAGAAGTAGAATATCAGGCCGACAACCGGCAGGAACATAAGTATCAGGATCCATGCCATTGTTTTCACCGGATTGCGGTTGTCGAGGATAATGACCACAATCGTTCCAATAATGGCACCAAAATAAACAATGTCAAATGCTATTGTAGCAATCAGGCTGGCTATGTAGTTCCAATCGAACATATTTCCTACAAGTTTGGGGATATTAAGTTTATAACAAATGTAGGAAAAACACAGAAACTTTCACCAGAGATTACAGAGATTAACATAAAGTGCGCTTTAGGCACTTCATGTCAATCACTTAATACCTATCAGAAACGTCTTCCCCCTCCGAATCCGCCAGGTCTGTGGCCCGGTCCGAATCCCGGACCACCGAATCCACGCTTATTTTGCATCTTGTCACGGGCTGCCTTGCCTCCGAATATATTCAGACGATAGATAAAGTGCAGCATACAATAGCTGTTCACACCATTGTACTCATATACAGAACGTCCACTTGCCGTCAAAGAACGGCTGATATTGCTCTGTCTCTTCAAGATATCATACATCTCGAAACTGACAGTAGCCGCCCCCTTCAAGAAAGTTTGTGAGATTTGTGCGTTCCAAATCAGTTCATTGCGGTTCATACTGCTGTCCGTATAGCCACGACGGCTCTGATTGGCGATATTAGTAGAAACACTCATACTCCACGGCATATTCACGGTAGTATTGGCACCATAAGAGAAGGTATAAGGTTCCTGATTGTTATCCGGAGTAAGTTTATCCTTCTCTATGGAGTAAGAAATGGTTCCGTTCAACCCGAATTCAAACCAATCATTACGATAAGAGGTATTCAGACGTTCAACCAACGTGAGATTGGTCGTGGTATTCTTATTCTCCATTTTTGTCTTGCTGTCCGTCAGATAAGCCACGTTGTTCTGGTAGCTGGCATTCGAGAAAGAGTTGATGGTATATTTCTTGTTCTTGAGCGCCGTGTTGAAACCCAACATACCGAAAGCATTCCAGTTTCCGTTGATGTTTTTCGGGGTTGTAGTCCATCCACCGGTTTCAGAATTATAGACCCTACTGTTGCTGATACTGTTCTGCGTTGCCGAAAAATTAAAATGAGACATGACGCCCCGTTGCTTCTCTGCATTATAAGTATTGTAGAACAAACGCATGTTATGAGTGAAGGCCGGCTTCAGCCCCGGGTTACCGACACGGATATTCTGCGGGTTGGAGTTATCGACAATCGGCAACAAGTTCTCCATACTCGGCTGGCTGCTTCGTCCCCGATAAGTCAGACGCAACTGGCTCACTTTAGAAAAGCGCACACGCAAATCCAGGTTCGGAGCAAAATTGAACACGTTGCGGGTAGTATCAATCATATAATCACCCCGTTTGTAAGACAACACCGAATGTTGCGGCTGGAACGACATTCCCGCACTCAACTGATACTTCTCACGAATGAAACGCAAAGAGACAGAAGCATCATGATTGTAATAGCGGTACTCGGCATACTTGCCCAAGCTATCTACAGCATGCTCTTCATAACCTGCAGGAAGCTGAGTTGACAATCCCCAATCCGGGAACCCCTGCAGGTCGTAAGTGGTCTTGTCACTCTCACTGTATTTATACTGGAACTGATAGCTGAATTGAAGGAAAGTGGCGCGGGCTATCGGTTCACTGTAGGTTAACTGCGCACTGTAATTGTAATTCTTGGTAGGGGTCGTAATATACTGGTTACGAATCAATACAGAGTCTCCTCCCAGGTAATTCATCAACTGGAAATAGTGGGTCTCCGACTCCGTATATTGGTTGTTGTCATTGTTCGTGTAACCGAATCTGCCCCGGAAAGTTATATTACGTCCTTTATTGTTCAGCTTCCTGTTCAGCTGTAAAGTCGCATTTGTGGAAAGGCTTTTGTTGTCGCTCAACGAACCACTATTGATGGCATTTACACGGATGTTTCTCAAAGGATCATCATCCGGATTGAGAATCTTCTCCAAAGTCAGCCAGTTGTTGGGATCGGTCACCAGGCTGTAAGGATCGGAACTGAACGTACCGCTCTCCGAGTTCGAGAGATTATCCGTCTTGCCATACGATACATCAGGGCGGAAAATAATATTTGTCATGGAATCCGGCTTCCATTCCAAACGGAAATCCGCATTGAAACTGTTATTCCTGTTACGCTGCTTGCTGTTTGAGTTGGAATAAGAATTACCGTCCGGCAAAAAATCTTCCGTAGAACCAATACTCATGATATCCGCATCCCTATAGTTATAGCGTGCGCTACCTCCCAACTCTATTTTGGAGGTCTGGGTGGCAAAGTCAAGACCAATTACCTTCGAAGCATTCAAACCATTGTTACGGCGCCAGCGCGGTCCGCCTCCTCCCCCGGAAAAGCCCTGGTCGTTCACATTATTGGCAGAGGCTATCAAAGACACTCGAGTATCATCCATGAAGCCGTTCAACATAAGACGGCCCATGTAACGGTCTTCCGTGCCACCGGCAACATCGGCATTGCCGAACCACCCCTGATTCATCCCCTTCTTTACCGACAAATCGAGCACCGTCTCCTCTTCACCGTCGTCAATGCCCGTGATACGTGCCAAGTCCGACTTCTTATCATAAGTTTTCAACTTTTCAATCATATCTACCGGCAAATTTTTTAAACCGGTCTTCACGTCACCGCCAAAGAACTCCTTGCCGTTCACCATAATCTTCGAGAGATCCCTACCATTGATTTTGACATTACCTTCATCATCAACCTCGGCACCGGGAAGCTTCTTTACCAACTCTTCAAGCATGGCCCCCTCCGGCGTACGATAGGCAGAAGAGTTATAAACCAGTGTATCTTCCACGACCTGTACTTGCGGAGCCTCAGCCGTAATCACGGCTTCCGCCAGCATTATCGCATCCGTTTCCAAAGTCAGTACCCCCACATTCTTTTGCGGAGTGGAACCGGAAAGCTGCATGGGCTGCCACAAAGTTTTAAATCCGATATAGGAAACCTTCAGTACATATTTTCCCGGTTTTACCGGAGGCAAGGAAAAGAATCCCATGCTGGAAGTGGCCACCCCTGATGCCTGAACACTGTCGGGCAATGAAAGCAACTGCACGGTAGCTTGTATAGCAGGCTCCTTGGTGTCCTCCAGAACACGGCCCTTTACCGTAATCTTTTGAGTTTGTGAGAAAACAGATAACGTTGTCAGCAACAACAACGCCATCCCTGTCATAATTTTCTTCATGTGTCTATTCTTTGTCTATTCTTTAAATGAACAATGTCTTTTATTCACTGTTTCATTTGACAAACTTATAGACAAAAGGTTTAATGCCGCACAAGATGTTTTGTCTTATTTATCGACTAATCCCGCTTAAACAATCGATCAACTGTCGATTTTTTTATACCAAATTCCAGGCAAAGAACATTCAAAATCAGAAAAATGAGAAATGTGGAAGAATCTACAGAAAGGAAATCACCTTTTGCCACCCTGTAGAGCATACTGCCAAAAATAAAAAGTACCGTCAGGAACATGGCATTACGGGTAGCCTTGTTACGAATCTGTTCCGTATCACGGCTTTCGTTCTTGCTGAAAGCAAAAATGATCATCAAGGCACCCAACATCATCAGCAACTTGGAACACTCCTTATAGAACAACAAGTTCGCATCTGTCACTCTTCCCATCATCAACATGATAAAAGGAAGGAACAAAGCCAAGGCAATCACAAAATATCCCAAAGGACGACAATATAGGGGCAGTAAAGCTTTCATTTCTATCAATCAATTACAAATTACTAATTACAAATGATGGGAAGCAGATGAAGGAAACGTCTTACCACCCATAGAATTTCACGGAACAAAGATAACGTTTTATTGCCAAAAGAGCTATCTTTGTGCCACAATATCATGAAGAAGACTCCCATTTCTTCATGATCCGTAACATCAGTAATTCGTAATCCGTAATCAACAAGATGAGTAAACAAGAAGTAATCCTTTGCGAAGAGTTGGAAAACAGCCTGACACTTGCCATTGATAAATGCCCCCATGACAAACTTTTCATTCTCACCGACGAGCATACCCACCGCCTTTGCCTGCCACAACTTGACGGTATCCCTGCCCTCAGAGAGGCTGAAGAAATTATCATAGGTGCAGAAGATGTACACAAGAACCTGGAAACGCTGGCTTCCGTATGGCAAGCTTTGAGTGAAAGAGGAGCTACCCGCCACTCGTTACTCATCAATCTCGGTGGTGGAATGGTCACCGATCTCGGTGGTTTTGCCGCTTCCACTTTCAAAAGAGGAATCACGTATATCAATATACCTACTACTCTTTTAGCCATGGTGGACGCTTCCGTAGGAGGAAAAACCGGCATCAACTTCAACGGGCTGAAGAATGAAATCGGTGTTTTTTCCCCTGCCGCCTGCGTATTATTGGAAACCGAGTTTCTACGTAGCCTTGATGCCCACAACTTTTTCTCCGGTTACGCCGAAATGTTAAAACACGGGCTCATCAGTACTCCGAAACACTTAGCCGAACTTCTGGCATTTGATACGGAGAAAATAAACTATGCCTTATTGAAGTCAATGGTAGGCCGTTCTGTACAGGTCAAAGAAAAGATTGTAGAAGAAGACCCTCTGGAACACGGCATCCGCAAAGCCTTAAACCTCGGTCATACCGTGGGGCATGCTTTCGAAAGCCTTGCACTCGCCGAAAGCCGTCCGGTCTTGCACGGCTACGCTGTGGCATGGGGGATTGTCTGTGAATTATACCTCTCTTATATCAAGACTGGATTTCCCAAGGAAAAGATGCGCCAAACCGTTCAGTTCATCAAGGAGAATTATGGTGGATTCTCATTCAACTGCAAACAGTATGACCGACTGTACGAGTTGATGAAACATGATAAAAAGAATACTGCCGGTACCATTAACTTCACTTTATTGAAGGAAGTCGGAGATATCTGTCTCAACCAGACGGCAGACAAGGAAATGATTTTCGAGATGTTCGATTTCTATCGGGAGTGTATGGGCGTATAATTCCGAATGCGGGGAACCGTCTTTCTACTCAAGCATTATTATTAATTAACAATATAGCATGCAGGTTTTTGACTGAATATTCATTTCATTTATGAATAAAAACCTATTCCGATTGTTCAACTAATAAAGAAATAGACTATGAAGATGAGTTCCTTTTTTAAAAACAGCCTGCTTATTGCCATTGCAGTTGTCTGCACCGTAAGTTTCCAATCTTGCTTGGATGACGATGACAACCACTATTATTACGGAAAAATACCTAATGCACTTGTAACAGTAAAAGCAGATGCAGACAACACTCTCTACCTGCAACTGGATGATGAAACCACATTATTGCCCACCAATTTAAGCACCTCTCCCTTCGGAGACAAAGAAGTGAGAGCCTTGGTGAACTATACAGAAGTAGAAAACCCCAGCAGTAAATACAGTAAGGCCGTACATGTGAACTGGATAGACAGTATCTTGACAAAGCCTATCGCAGCAGACTTGGGCGAAGAGAATGATAAAGTATATGGCACAGATCCTGTAGAGATAGTCAATGATTGGGTGACAATAGCGGAAGACGGCTATCTGACTCTTCGCTTCAGAACCGTATGGGGAGACCCTTTCAAAACACATTTCGTCAATCTGTTATTAAGCCAGAACCCGGATAATCCTTATGAAGTAGAGTTCCGCCACAATGCCAACGGCGATACATACGGAGAAAATCAAGATGCTTTGGTAGCGTTCAAGCTGGATGGGCTGCCCGATACGGAAGGCAAAACCGTCAAATTGAAACTAAAATGGAAATCATTCAGCGGTGATAAATCTGCCGAATTTGATTATTGTACAAGGAAGTCCGTTACGCCCCCCACTCCTGCCCTCACAGCGACAAGAGGTAACGCACACCTGTCTTTAAATTGATCCGCCAACCTCACTCCATCTTTATCGCACCTCTTCCTAAAATGAAGGAAAGGTGCGTTTTTTAGAAAAAACTAAAGATTTTATTTGCTATTTCAAAATAAAGCACTACTTTTGCAACCGCAATTCGGGATGTAGCTCAGCCCGGTAGAGTACGCGTCTGGGGGGCGTGTGGTCGCAAGTTCGAATCTTGTCATCCCGACTACTGAGCATCAAGGAGTTAAGAAATAAAACTTAACTCCTTATTTTTTTATAAACAAGTCCTTTGTCATCCAGAAATTAGTCAGTAACAGTTGGTTCGCTCTCCGCTTCTGTTCCTTTTCCACTACATATCCCTGTTTTTCAAAGAATCCACGGGCGGTCAGACTCACTTCAGAAGTCAACTGCGTTATGTGATGCTCCATGGCATATCGTTCTATTTCTCCCAAAAGCACAGTCGCAATTCCTCGGCTTTGATAATCTTTATGAATAAACATCGAATGCAAATATCCTTGCGGGGTGACGGACGAAAAACCGGTTATCCGGAATTGCCAATTCACCGCCACCACGAAATAGTGGTTTTCTATCATTGCTTCCCACTTTGCAAGATCATCTCCGCATGAAGCCCAGTCTTCAACCTCAGCCTGTGAATAATCACGCTTATTTACTGTAAGAACCGTATTCCGGTACAATTCTCTCAATTCCGGAGCATCACACTTTTGCGCTTCCCTAATTACAAAATCCGTCTTCATCTTTCGTTTTAAATATACCATATCCTTTAAAAGTACCCCCTCTTCAATGATAGGATGGTCATAATTATCGGTAAAGAAGTTTTCAATGCGGTGGGAAAGCTCAAAACCGCAGCTTTTATAAAACCCCAATGTACCCGGCACATCACCCGTACCTACTATCATCCGGCCATATTTGTCCCAATAATAGTCCATCAGATAGTTTATCATCCTCCTGCCATATCCTTGCCGTTGTGAAGAAGGGCTCACAGCTATGTTCTTCAGTTCACAAACTCCGTTTCCTTCATCCGTCACCACACAAACAGCCTTTACACCATTGTCCTCAAGGACAAACAGTTCGCCACGTTCCAGATAGCGGTCTATCATAGACTCCTGTTCATCACCCAGCAATAACAAATCCAGGTAGCGTTTCTTATCAACCGTAATTAAAGAAATTATCATTCATTCAAGTGTTTTATTGTACATTTTATCCCTATCAGGAAGCTACCAAACTCCATACCATGATATGCCACCTATAGAAAAAGGGGCAAGATACACTTTTTATTGGAAACTTTCATCAGATTGTCTCACTAAAAAACTCTCCTCCTTTTTAGTAATAATCCAAACAGAATCCGCCGACTTCAGCAACAGTTCCCTACACGGCTCCTTCACTTAAGCTTTGAATTAGCCCCTTGACTTATTTGCTTCATTTCCATAAAAAGAATAACCCTAAATCCTTATCTGCCTTATACATTTTATGCTTACAGCTAATTCAACACTTCGTCCCAGGTACGTGTGCCCGCCGGTTCAGGCATGTAAACCGGCGAGCCCACGTACCTAAACC
>ERZ840096.982-NODE-982-length-34511-cov-4.158695_pt1 | contig 34511 bp, 35 predicted proteins | sample MGYA00519878_ERZ840096 | MGnify/ENA primary metagenome ERZ840096 (study PRJEB31850, sample SAMEA3708865) | human gut metagenome | biome: human gut; feature: human-associated habitat; material: faeces | place: China | collected 2014 ...
ACAGGGCCATGAAGTGGCCCACGTGCAGGCTGTCCGCCGTGGGGTCAAAGCCGATGTAGAAGGTTGCCTTGCCGGTGTTGACCATTTCCCGGATCTCCGGCTCGTTGGTCACCTGCGCGATCAGACCCCGGGCCTGCAGTTCTTCGTAAATACCCATATTGTTGTTCTCCTTTTCCATGTTTGATTCGGACAGAGATAAAATAAAGCCCCCTGTCCTTTCGGACAGAGGGCGTAAATACGCGGTACCACCTCTGGTTCGCCGCCTCCTCACGGAACGCGGCCTCACGCCGTGCCATCACACGGCAGCGCGGTAACGGGCGCACCCGGAGCACGCCTACTGAGCCAAAGGGCCGTTTGGGTGCCAGCTCCACGGTGTAGTTCGGCGGCTGTTCTCTCCCCTTTCCACCATACAGGGGCTCTCTTGGCAGAACCGATCCGCTTACTTCTCCGCATCATCGCTGTAACGGGCTTCATTGTATCGGATTTCCCGGGAAATGTCAACCCATTTATGGGTGCCAGACGCCGAAAATCTTCAAAAAGCGAATATCCTGATACGAATAGGTACTGAGGGGCCGGTTATCCGCATCGTAGCTGTGGGCGGCCACCAGCACGTTTTCCGGCGTCACCGGCCAACCCACCGACACTACCACCGGCGTATGGCGGAAGTTTTCTCCGTCAAAAGAGAGCTGGATCAGGTCGCCGGGGCGCAGCTCCGACAGCTCACAGGGGCGGGCCGCCGGGCCTTCGGTTTTTTCCTCCCGGACGAGGAAGTTATAGAGGTAGGGCACGCCGGTCCACGCCGGGGCCTTCTGGTCCGGGTCGATATAGTACCAACCGAAGGTGGGTGTGAAGTTCATCACGCCGCTGCCGGCATAAATGCACTGGGAGGCGAAGTTGGTGCAGTCGCCACCTAAATGCTCGTAGTCATAAAAGGCGGGATTCCGGCCGTAGGCCCAGCGGTGGGCGTACAGCACGGCGGCCCGCCGGTCATAGAGCGCGAAACGCATAGACGGACTCCCCTTTCCCGCCAGTCTATGCAGAGAACGGAAAAGCGTGCGTGGAAAACCACGCACGCTTGAGACTGCCGATAAAGTAGTAAATTCTCCGCAACGGTAAGGAAGGGTGTGCGCGGGAAACCCAAGAGGGGTGTCCCGCGCCATTAAAATCCTAAGTTTTCAGAACTTTTATGAAGTTCTGAAAACTTGCTCAGCGGGGAGAAAAGGCTTTTTCGACACGCTGAAGCGTGCGTGGAAAACCACGCACGCTTGGCTTGTTTGATTTCCGTTTATTTGATGACCACCTGAGCGGTGCTGTCGGTGATCCGGGTCCAGCAGGGTTCCAGCCAGACGCAGTCCGCCGTGCAGTCCTTCAAGCCAAAGGTCTCAAAGTACCGCCCTTCCTCTTTCGCGGCTTTTTCGGCGGCCTCGTAAGATTCCAGCTCCGCGCCGGAGATCTCGCCCAAGATCATGGGGGAACTGGATGCACCCCGCTGATTGATGTCATGGGCCGTGCCGTCCTCGTCATAGAAACGGTTTTTCCAGATCTGGTAATGCATCATTTTCTCCCAGCGAGACCCGGCGCTGAAGGACACCACCCAGCCGGCATCCCGCTTCTCCGCCCATTCCAGACGGACGCCCTGGGGCGGGTTCTCGATCATGCCCTTTGCCAGATCTACCTTCACCCGCTCCTGTCCCTTGTCGATCCAGGAAGCCCCGGTGACATGGAGGGTCAGGTGTTCCCCTGTGGAGAAATAGGGACTGTCCAGCCAGACGGAATCCGTGGAGGGATCGTCCGGGTTTCCGGTGGCGGAAATGCCGTTGACAATGCCGTTGAACCGCTCTCCCCGCTCATTTTCCAGATAGAAATTCAGCTCCGTCAGCCACGCGGTGTTGGCGGGGTCATAGTCGAAGTTCAGCCGCAGGTGGGTGGGATAGATCTCCGCCTCCGTCAGCGTTACGGACTGGCCGTCCAGCAGGAAGGTCTCTCCCACATCGATGACCGTCCCCTGCTCCGTGTAGGTGGGGTCGAAACGCAGTTCAAAGGTGAAGGTGGCCAAAATCTCCCGCTGCTCTTTCGGGTTATCGGACAGCAGCTCGACGCCATAGTCGGCCACGCTGGACTGCGCCGGGGGCGTTTGGTTCTCATAGAGATGTTTGTTGTCATAAACGCCGAAGGTCATGGTCAGGCAGTCCGGCACATCCCGGTCCATAAAGTCGATCCGGAGTTCCATGAGATCGCCGTTTTCAATGCCATAACTGCTGAAGGAAGAAGCGTATCCCTCCTGCGCCCCCGGCACCGTCAGCGTTGGGTGGTCTAAATCCAGATGGGCGTGATCGTCAGACCGGATAGAGAAGAACACGTCCACCTGCTTCCGGTCTACGATCAGGTACTCCACCCGGGCCGTGATGCCGTTTTGCGATTGGGACAGCCGGAGGGGCTGCACATAGTCGTTCTCCACGGCGGCGGACAGGCTGGGAGACCAGCTTACCGCCTTGGCCAGATCCGCCAGAAGAGGGATCCGTCCGCAGGCCCGGGCGAAGGGCGTCGACAGGTTCACCAGCAGTACGAATGCCGCGAAGCAGGCCGCCAGACCGCCCAACGCGGTACTGAAAAATCGCCGTTTTTTCCGTAAAGCATTTTTCCTATTCAGCGCTTTATTTACAGTATGATCCAGTTCTTCCGGGGTCTGTTCCAGCTCCGCCAACAGGGCGGTGTACTCATCCATACGGTTCATGCCTGTCCCTCCTCTCCCAGTTCCAATTTCAGCAGGGCCAGCGCCCGTTTCTGACGGGTGGCCGCAGTCCCCTGCGGAATGTTCAGCGCGGCGGCGGTCTCCGCCTGGGTGTACCCGGAGAAAAACCGCAGGATCACCACGCTGCGCAGCTCCTCCGGCAATCGGCGGATGGCTTCCCTCAGCGGCAGATGCTCGTAATCGTCCGGCCCGGCGGTGTCCGGCAGCGCGTCCGCCCCGCCGGGATGGAACCGCCTCCGGCGGCGCAGTTCGTCCTGACAGGTGTTGATCAGGATCCGGGTGATCCAGGTCTCGAAGAACGCCGGTGTTTGCAGCTGCTTCAGCCTCCGCAGCGCCCGGTACACCGTCTCGTCCACCGCCTCAAGGGCGTCGGCCTCACTGCCCAGATAGAGATACGCCGTGCGGTACAGCCGAGTTTTGATGGCTTCTGTCCGGTCGGCAAATTCCTGCTGATCCATAGAGACCGCCTCCTCTCTGCTCTCTTTTGTCTATTAGACGGAGATGTGCCCCGTTTTGTTCTCACGAAGCGAAATCTTTTTAGAAAAAACCGGCGGGGCTTCTGCCCTGCCGGTTGTTACGCTTGCACTTACGCTCTCGGGTGCGCCTTCTGATAGACGTCCTTGAGCTGATTCTTGATGACGTGGGTGTAGATCTGGGTGGAGGAAATATCCGCGTGCCCCAGCATCTCCTGAATGGCCCGAAGGTCCGCGCCATTTTCCAGCAGATGCACCGCAAAGGAATGGCGCAGAGTGTGGGGGGTGATGTCCTTCTGGATCCCCGCCTTTTCCTGATAGTGCTTGATGATCTTCCAGAAACCCTGACGGCTCATACGCTCGCCGTTCATGTTCACGAACAGGGCCGTTTCCTCCGTGTCCGCGATCAGCTGGGGCCGGACGCCCTTGATATAATCCTGCAGCGCCTTCACCGCGCCGTGATACAGGGGGATGATCCGCTCCTTTTTGCTGTTGGAGCAGCGGATAAAGCCCGCCGGCAGGTTCAGGTCCCCAATGTCCAGTGCGATCAGCTCGCTGACCCGGATGCCGGTGGCGTACAGCAGCTCCAGCATGGCATGATCCCGGAAGCCCTTGGCGTCCACGCACTCCGGCTGTTCCAGAAACAGCTCCACCTCTTTGGCGGTGAGGATCTCCGGGTATTTCCGCTCCACTTTGGCAGCGGCCACTCCCTGTGCCGGGTTTTTTTTCAGCTCCCCGGCAGCTACCATATAGCTGTAAAAGGACTTGACGGACGCCAGAAACCGGGTAACGGAAGCGGCGGACTTCCCGTGGCTCAGCATCCAGTCCATGTAGTCCTGGACTGCCGCGCTGTCCGCCTCCCGCAGGTCTATGTCGCAGTAATTATGTAAATACTCAGCGAATTGGGTCGTATCCCGGAGGTAGGAACTGACGGTGTTCCGGGAGGAGTGCTTTTCATCGGACAAATATGCGCCAAAGCGGGCAATATCATCCATTTCCGTCAACTCCCTTCCTAAAAAAATCGTTCCAGCAGCGCGCGGAGCAGAAACGGCGACAGCCGCAGTTCTATCCACGCGCCCAGACACAAAATCAAACACACAATACCGAAGCCCAGCCAACAACCACGGCCGCAGGCGGAAAACGCGGCGCCCCGTCTCCCCCGGGACAGTCCACGCAGTGCGGCGGCCCGGCCCATCGCAGGCGCCGCCAGCAGAAAAAAGCAAGGCACCGTGACCAGACAGCGAAAGCCGAAAAAGGCCAGCGCCAGCAGCAGGCCCCGCCCGCCGAAGGAAGCCGTCAGGCACCCCGCCGCATAGGCCGGAAAAAAGCCCGCAGCAGCCGCCAGCAGCGGCAGCAACAGGATTCCCGCAGAGCAGACGCCGCATAGGAACGCCAAAACCGGTCCTTGCAGATAGAGCAGCGTCAGAGAACAAACCACGGAAATTCCAAGGTCCTGACTCTGCGCCAAGGCCAGATAATCCGTCAGGTACGTGGTCAGTTCCCGTTCCACATCCCCGGAGATCCGTCCGGCGCAGACAACACCCGCGCCGATCCCGAGAAAAAAGAAAACCGCCAGCAGCAGGCTGTGCAGCCGGCTGGGGTCTGTCCATCGTTCCGCACGATTCCATTTCAAACCGCATCACCTCACCCCAGCCTATGAAAGTGGGACAAGATTTATGTTGCGGTTGACGTAAAACTTTTCTCATTCAAATATAATTCAAATGGCGCCGTTTCGCAAGGTGTTTCCAGAAAATACCTGTTTTTCGGCGTTTATGCTAAAATATTATGTAAACTGTATTATGTCAACCGCGTAAATCGCAGCATAAAACAGCACCTTTTCTCTCATTTTACGCAAGATGTAGTGTCTATCCCCCGCAGAATCTTCCCATATCTGACCACCCCGCAAAAAAGGAGCGCCGCCCCACCGGACGGCGCTTTTTCAGACGGAACGCAGCTTTTTGTGAGATTTCACCAATCGCTTGTTGGACCGCTTCCCCACCTTTCCGCAGAGCAGCGCCGCCAGCAGCCCGCCCAGCAGGATCAGAGCCAGCAGGATCAGCCCCCGGACCGCGATCCCCTCGCCCCAGCCGCCGAAGCAAAGCAAAAGCAGAAGCAGGGCGAAGGCCCCCGCGTTCAGCAGACTCCCGCCCGGACCCAACCTCCCCTTCCCTGCCGGAAGTCCCCCGGCGAAGGCCGCGCAGAAGGCCAGCGCCCCCAGCGCCTGCGGGACCCTGTCCTCCCCCACGATCCCCTTCACCGCCAGCAGCGTCACCAGCAGGACACCCAAGCCGTCCACAGCCGCCGTCAGCAGCAAGCACAAAGCGATCTGCTTTCCCGCCGGTTTCTTTTTTCCGGACATCCGATCCCCTCCCCCAAGCATTTCTTCTGGAACAGCTTATGCCATCAGCGGCCATTTTTATGACAGGACGCACACACCATATTTAAAACCGCATCGGTCCGGGTTTCAACCACAGCCACAAAACCGCCTGCGGCCGATCGCAAAGCTCCCCATCGAGGCCACACTCATTTGGTCCCCGGAGCGGTGAAAAAACACATGCATCCGCATCCGATTTCGGAAGAAAACCGGAACCGGGGACAGGGGTGCGGTCATATATTGGGCTGTAAGGAAAGGAGGCGGAGCCGGGTGTTTCGGGGAGGACGGAACTGCATCATTGGAATATTCGCCATCGCCATGGGGGCAGGCATCCTCATCGCGGCCATTTTTCCAACGGGACTGTTGATGTTCCTGGTGGCAACATTGCTGATCGCCAGCGGCTGTGCCTGCTGGAAGCGGTAGAAAGGAGAGGGGTTATGAATATCGTAGTATGGAAGGCGCCCAAGGCCATGCGGGGACTGCTGCGGAAGCTGTTCAGAATCCAGGCATAAGGGGTCCCCGCCGCTCATAAACTGCACTGAAGTACACTGAGCGGAAAGGAAGGATACCCACATGGAACTGGAATTAAAAAAGGAGTGTCTGGATACATACGAACTGGGAGAACCGCAGACGCTGACGCAGGAGGAGACCGCGGAGACCATCGTTCCGGATTACTGCCCGGACATCGCCCGGATCATTTCGGCGGAGGGAGTGGTCTGCCTCCACGGCGGCACAGAGCAGGACGGCGTCACCGGCACCGTCCGGGTGACGGTCCTCTACACGCCGGAGAATGAGTCCGGCGTCCGGGCACTGGAATTCGCCATGCCCTTTTCGGCGCAAGGGGAAGGGTTGGCCGGGTGCGCCCATGTAGTGGTGGAGACGGAGATCGAGTTGCTGGAAAGCCGGATGCTGAATCCCCGGAAGATCTTCACCCGCTGCAAGCTGGTGACCCATCTGGCCGGCTGCCGGAAGGTATGCCTAACCATCTCCTCCGACGCGGAGACGGACCCGGCGCTGCTGGTGGAAAAGCGGTGCTGCGGGCAGACGGTGTCTTTGCTGCGGCAGGTGGCGGAAAAGGATCTGACCTTTTCGGAGACCATGTCCCTGTCGCTGGGCCGGGAGGGTGCGGCGGAGCTGCTCCACTGCCGGGCCAACGGCATCGTGACGGAGACTAAGGCCATTGGCAACAAGCTGATCTTCAAGGGGGTCTTTTTGGTTTCCGCGCTGTACCGCACCATCGGCGGGCAGCTGGCCTCCGCCAGCGCGGAGCTGCCCTTTTCACAGATCATGGAGACGGATAGCACAGAGGAAAATACCCAGGTGTCCATGCGCCTGCGGATCACCGGGACGGACATTCAGATCGACGGCTCCGATGACGAGGGCCGCCAACTGTCCGTGACAGTCTACTATCACACCATGGCCTTCCTGCGTGAGACACGGGAGGTCACACTGCTGACGGACCTCTACTCCACCGCTTATGAGACCCGCTATGAGCCAAGTCAGCTGGATCTATGCAGCCTGTACGAGTCCGTGACCCGGCGGCAGACCGTCCGGGAGGTGCTGGAAATCGGCGTGGCGGCGGAGGCGGTGCTGTCCCTGTGCGCCGACTGCGGGGCGGTGTCCGTCAGCCGGGAGGGAGAAATTACTCAGCTGCGGACGGCGGTGACGGTCCGGGCGCTGTATCTGGACGAGGGGGGCGCCTGTTTGTCGGCGGAGCGCTGTATCGACGTCTGCTGCCCCATGGAGCTGCCAAAGGACTGTACCGTGTCCGCCCGTGCCTTCTGTGGGGAGGAAATTCAGGGAACTTTGGGAGACCGTGGCATCGAGGTCCGATTCCCGGTTGATTTTCAGGTGGAGGTCTGTGGCCGGTGCCGCAAGCTGTGCGTGGCCTCCGCCGTGCTGGACGAGAGTACGCCCAAGGACCTGTCCAACGCGCCGTCTTTGATCCTGCGCTGCGTGGGCAGGCAGGAATCCGCATGGGAGGTGGCGAAGCGCTACAACACCACCATCGCGGACATTTTAGCCGCAAATCAGTTGGAGCAGGAATCCGAGATCCCCTGCGAACGGCTCCTGCTGATTCCGAAAAAGAGGGCGTAAGAAATCGAAGCCAATCCCAAACGGAAGTCCGCAAAAAGTCCGGTACGTGTCTCTTTCAAAAAAGAATCATGCAGCCCCCTTGTTTTGGCTGCCAACGCAAAAAGGCTTGCTGTCGATTGACAGCAAGCTTTTTTAGTCTCTGTATCGGATCGCAACAGGGCGACAGTTGGGCCAGTGGTTCCCGCATGGGCTCAAGAGCACTCCACCGCGACCTTGATCACGTTGTCTCGCCGGTTTTCAAAGAGCTCGTAGGCCTCTTCGATCCTGCTGAGGGGATAGGTGTGGGTGATGAGCGGCTCGGTGTCCAGTTTCCCCTCCGCGATGAGACGCAGCGTTTCCTCGCAGTTGCAGCCGTCCACGCCACCGGTCTTGAAGGTGAGATTCTTGCCGTACATATCCGGCAGCGGCAGGACCTGGGCCTTGTCATACAGTGCCACCACCGTCACGATGGCGTTGGGTCTCGCGCACTCCCAGGCCAGACGGAAGGTAGATTCCGCGCCGGCCACCTCCAACACCACGTCCGCGCCGCCGTGGTCGCTGTTGGTGCGTACAAAATTCAGGCACTCGTCCGGCGAGACCGTCAGCACCTCCGGATAATGCTTATTGATGAAGCGGACTCGGCTCTCATCCTTTTCGCAGACAATGATGCGCTTCGGCTGTTTCAGCATCACGCAGAGCAGCGTGCAAATTCCGGTGGGGCCCGCTCCGAGGATCAACACGGTGTCCTCCGCTGTGATCTCAGAAATACGAGCCGCCCAGAAGCCGGTGGCGAGGACATCCCCCACCAGCAAAGCCTGCCGATCGGTGACGCCGTCTGGAATTTTGTTCAGGCCCTGATCGGCGAAGGGTACCCGCACGTATTCCGTCTGGCCGCCGTCAATGCGGCAGCCCAAGGCCCAGCCGCCGTTTTCATCGGTACAGTTGTTCACAAAGCCCTTCTTACAGAAAAAGCACTCACCGCAGAAGGTCTCCACATTCACCGTCACCCGGTCCCCCGGCTTGACATGGGTCACGGCGCTGCCCACCGATTCCACAACGCCCACCATCTCATGTCCCACCGTGATACCGGGAACGGCCCGGGGAACGCTGCCATGCTTGATGTGCAGATCGCTGGAGCAGATGCTGGCCAGCGTCACCTTCACAATGGCGTCCCGCTCATGCAGCAGCACCGGCTTCGGCTTTTCCAGCAATGCAAATTTTCCCTTTTCAACGTATGTGTAAGCCTGCATTTCCTGATCCTTCCATTCATTTCAGTTGATTGATATATGTTACCACAGCATACCGTTTTCCGCAAGGAGAAGCAGGCCCGATGAGAACGCAGCGCTCTTTGCGAGCCGGAGTGTTTCCAACCCTCCATTTTGACGCAGAAAAGCGCCCCATTTGTGAGGTTGGTACATCTCGCAAACGGGGCGCAAATTGGGGCGTACTTATTTCCGCTTTTCCTGCCATTCCCGCAGAGGTTTCAGTTCCTCAAACAGACGCAGATAACTCTGATACCGGCTGGGCTGGAGTTTCCCCGCTTCCAGCGCTTCCCGCACGGCGCACCCCTTTTCCTTGGTATGGCTGCAATCCAAAAACTGGCACTCCCCCAAATAGGGAGCGAACTCCCGGAAGGTCTCCGGCAGGCGATGTTTCAGTTCCAGATTCAGTTCCTCCGTTTCAAAGGAGGAAAATCCCGGTGAATCCATGATCTCCGCCCCGCAGCTCAGACGGAACAGCTCCACATGGCGGGTGGTGTGGCGTCCCCGGCCCAGCGCCGTGCTGATCTCCCCGGTCTTTAGCTGGAACGCCGGGTCCAGCGCGTTCAGGATACTGGATTTCCCTACGCCGGAGTTACCTGTAAAGGCAGATAGCTTACCAGTGATCAAGGGGATCAGTTTCTCCAGACCCTCTCCGGTCTCCGCGCTGATCCGCAGTGTCGGGAACCCGGCGGCGGTATAGATGCGGTACAGCTCCTCTGCCGGGTCCAGATCGCACTTATTCAGCAGCACCACCACCTCGCAGCCCTTCAGGGCAGCGATGGCCGCAATGCGGTCGATGAGAAAGGGGTCTGTTTTGGGGATGGCGGCGGAGCCGATCACGACCAACTGGTCGATATTCGCCACCGCCGGCCGCTCAAAGGCGTTTTTCCGGGGGAGGATAGACTCTACGAACCCCTCGCCGTTTCCCAGCTCCCGGACCGTCACCCGGTCCCCCACCAGAGGGGACAGGCCCTCCTTCCGGAATTTTCCCCGGGCACGGCAGGTCAGCACCTCCGCGCCGGTATCCACATAGTAAAAGCCGCTGAGGGCTTTTTGAATCCGTCCCTCTGCCATCGTATCAACCAAAGCTCCGCTCATAGGATTGCTTCTGATCCAGCACGCCGTCAAAGTAGACCTTCACCATTTTCCGGCCCGTGCCGTAAAGGGTGGTGCTCACGGCTCCGTCCGCCTCGTAGACAGTCTCGCTGTACTGGGGATTCGGCTCGTCGCCCACATAGATCTCCACCTTGACAATGTCCTTTCCGTTCTGGGGAATGTCCACCGTGATGGGCAGGGCGCTGCTGGCCAGTCCCGCGCTGACCCGGAACTTGATGGTCGTCCACTCTGGCACGGTCTCGCCGCTGGCCGGACTCTGCCAGACAATGGTGCCGCCGGGCTTGTCGCTGTCCACTACCTCCACATCCGCAGCGTCGCAGGTCAGCTTGTAGCTTTCCAGCTGGGACAGCACACTGTCAATGCTCATTCCCACAAAGGGCAGGACCGTTACCGGTTTGATGTCCGGGCCCTTGCTGAGGATCAGCTTTACGGTATCGCCCTTTTTCAGGATCTCGCCCTGAGCCGGCTCCGTCTTGATGACGTACCCCTCCGTGATCTCCTCGGAGAACTGCTTCAATTCCTCCGGGGCCTCCACGGTCAGCTCCAGATTGTATTCCTTGTTCAGCTTTTCCAGCAGGATACGGGCGTCCTGCTCGGATTTGTTTTCCAGATCCGGCACCTCGCCGGTCTCCTCACCGGCGCTGACCCACACCTGGATCACCAGCTGGCTGCCCTTCCGGGTCTCCCCCTTCTTGGGGTCCTGCCGCAGGATATGGCCCTCCGACACGTCGGTGCTGAATTCCGAACCGGCCTTCTGGATCTCAAAAACGCCTTCGATCCGGGGATCGTTCTCTACCTCCTCGATGGTCATGTCGTACAGATCCGGCACCTGATACTGGTCCACCACCGCCGGGGCAAAGGAGCCGAGGATGGTCTTGAACAGCACGATCACCACGGCTACCGCCGCCACCGTCACGGCACCCACCAGCACGCCCCGCTTGCCGCTACCGGTGCGGCGGGGCTCTTCGTCCTCGTCCCGTTCCCGGCGGGGATAATTCCGCTCCGGCTGATGGACGGGGATGGTCACCGTATGGCTGGGCATGGTGCGGATGGTCCGGGTAGGCTCGTCATTCTCCTCCGGGCGCAGGTCCGAAAGGTCGAATTTCATCTCCACCTCCGGATTCTTCCGGAAGGCCTCCAGATCGGCGATCATGGCGTCCGCCGACTGATAGCGGTGCTCCAGATCCGGGGCCATGGCCTTCATGCAGATCAGCTCCAGCTGCTCGGGAATATCGGGGTTGATCTCCCGCGGAGCCAGCGGAATGGAGCTGAGGTGCTGGATGGCCACAGAAACGGCGGACTCTCCTTCAAAGGGCAGCCGCCCGGTGAGCATCTCGTAAAGCACCACGCCGGAGGAATAAATATCGCTGCGGGCGTCCGGCCGGTCGCCCCGGGCCTGCTCCGGGGAAATATAGTGGACGGAGCCAAGAGCCTCCTGTGTCAGGGTCTGGGCGGAATCCGCCAGACAGGCGATGCCGAAATCGGCCACCTTCACGCTGCCGTCCCGCAGGACCATGATGTTCTGAGGCTTGATATCCCGGTGGATGATGCCACGGCTGTGGGCGTGGCTGAGGCCCCGCATGATCTGGGTGATGAAGTGCAGAGACTCCCGCCAGTTCAGCTGGCCCCGCTTTTCCATATACTGCTTGAGGGTGATGCCGTCGATCAGCTCCATGACGATATATTCCATATCGCCGCCCCGTGACACATCGTACACCGATACGATGTTGGGGTGAGACAGCTGGGCAACAGCCTGCGACTCCGCGTTGAACCGGCGGCGGAACTCCTCGTTCTGCGCCAGATCGCTTTTCAGGATTTTGATCGCCACCAGACGGTTGAGGCGATGGCACTTTGCCTTGTAGACGATTGCCATGCCGCCTGTGCCGATGCGCTCCAGGATCTCATAGCGGTTGTCCAGCATTTTTCCAATGTATTGATCCATACGTCTCCCCCCTTCTTACAGCTTCTGCATCAGGACTGCCGTCACGTTGTCCGGCGCGCCCTGACTTTTGGAAATATGCAGCAGCCGGTCCAGACAGGTGTCCAGATCGCCGCCGTGGACGATCTCAAAGAGCATTTCCTGATCGGTGACGGTGTTCACCAGTCCGTCGGTGCACAGCAGGATAAAGTCCCCCTGCTCCATAGGGCGGATATACCCGTCGCAGGCAGCGTTGGTATCCCGGCCCAGAGCGCGGGTGATGAGGTTCCGCCCCGGATGGCGGCGGGCCTCATCAGCGGTGATGTCACCGTGGTCCACCATGGTCTCCACCAGAGAGTGATCCTTGGTGATGCGGGTGATCCCTGCCTCCGTGATGTAATAGGCCCGGCTGTCGCCCACGTTGGTGATCACCGCGCCGTTCTCATAGGCCACAGCGGCAACCAGAGTGGTACCCATATTGGCAAGCGCCGCCTCCGCCGCCGCCCGCTCCGCCACGGCCCGGTTGGCCATGGCCACCGCGTAGGCAGAAGCCTCCCGGAGCTGCTCCGGGGTCATATCCGGTTTCAGGGCCTTCTCCATCTCCGCCGCGTAAGTCTCCGACGCCAGCGTACTGGCAAGCCGGCCGCCGGCGGCGCCGCCCATACCGTCGCACACCACACAGATGTCACCGTTCCGGGCGATCCGGTAAGTATCCTGATTTTCCTTTCGCACAAGGCCAGTATCCGTAACGGCCCAGGTTTTTATCATGATTCAGCCGCTCCTTTTTTCCGTTCTTCCATTTCCTTCCGCCGCAGCTGGCCGCAGGAGGCGTCAATATCTCCTCCGAGGCTCCGCCGCACCGTGGCGGTCAGGCCATGAGATTCCAAGCGCTTCTGAAACGCCGCTACCCGGCGGGAGGGTTTCAGAGGACTCTCCGCCACATCGTTCAGCGGGATCAGATTCACATGTCCCGGCATCCCCTTCAGCTTTTTGGCGATGAGATCCGCCTGCCAGTCGTGGTCATTGACACCGTCGATCATGGCGTACTCAAAGGAGATCCGCCGCCCGGTCTTTTTGAAGTACCGGTGGCAGGCGTCAAACAGCTTTTCCACGTCATAGGCCCGGTTCACCGGCATGATTTTGGATCGTGTCTCACTGTCCGGCGCGTGGAGGGAAACCGACAGCGTCAGCTGTAATTCCAGGTCCGACAGCCGGTCAATGCCGGGGATCACGCCGCAGGTGGACAGAGAGATGTGCCGCATACCGATGTTCAGCCCGTCGGGATGGTTCACCAGTTCCAGAAACCGCAGCACATTGTCCAGATTGTCCAGCGGCTCGCCGATGCCCATCAAAACGATATTGGAAATGGGCAGGCCGGAGTCCTTCTGGGCGAAGATCACCTGATCCAGAATTTCAGACGGTGTCAAATCTCTTACCTTGCCAGCAATGGTAGACGCGCAAAAAGCGCACCCCATCCGGCAGCCCACCTGAGAGGAAACACAGACAGTATTTCCGTGGTGGTACTGCATGACCACCGTCTCGATGCAGTTGCCGTCCAGCAGCTGCCACAGGTACTTCACGGTGCCGTCCAGCTTGGAGACCTGTTTACGGGCCACGGAGGGCGCTGTGATATAGCACTGCTCCTTCAGCTTCTCCCGGAGAGGCTTGGAAAGGTTGCTCATCTCGTCAAAGGAGGTGACGCCCTTATGGAGCCAGGTAAAGACCTGCTTGCCCCGGAAGGCCGGTTCCCCCATCTCTTTCAGGGTAGCCGTCATCTCTTCCAGGGTCTGGGATTTCAAATCGATCATAAATTCCTCGTTATGTCCGCTTCATGCGGCAGATGTAAAAGCCGTCGGTGCCGTGGCGCTGGGGCCAGAGGGTCAGCTGCCCCTCCGTCTCCCCTACCGGTGCCGGCAGGGTGAAGCCGTCCCGGCAGAAATCGCTGTGCTCCGTCAGGAAGGCATCCGTTACCTGCTCGTTTTCCTCCGGCAGAATGGTGCAGGTGGAATACACCAGCACGCCGCCGGGGGCCACATACTGGGCGGCGTTGTCCAGCAGCGCCGTCTGAATCACCGGCAGGGTGAACAGATCGTCTGCCTTTTTGTAGCGGACGTCCGGCTTCTTCCGGATGATGCCCAGACCGGAGCAGGGAGCATCCACCAGCACCGTGTCAAACCGCTCCGCCCATTCCGGGCGGAACACCCGGCCGTCTCCGGCGGAGGTGGTAATAGAGGTCAGGTCCAGCCGGGCCGCGCCCTCCTGAATTCGTTTCAGCTTGTTTTTGTGGAGGTCGCAGGAGACGATCTCCCCCTTGTCCTCCATGGCAAAGGCGGCGCTGAAGGACTTGCCGCCAGGGGCGGCGCAGAGATCCAGCACCTTTTGCCCCGGCTGCACGCCGGCGATCAGGGACACCAGCCGGGCGGCGGGGTCTTGCACCAGCAGTTTACCCTCCCGGAAGGGGGCCAGTGTGGTCAGGTCTCCGGCTCCGGTCAGTTCCAGGCAACCGGGCACCCAAGGGTGGGGGGTTGCTTTCACGCCCCAGCCTTCCAGTTCCTTTATCAGGCTTTCCGCGTTGGTTTTCAGGGGGTTGACCTGTACCGTCAAAGGCGGGGTATCATTATTCGCCGCCAAGAATGCCTCCGCTTCCTCCCGGCCTAAAATCGACAGCAGCCGCTTCACCAGCCATTTGGGATGACTGTACCGGATGGAGAGGTATTTTGCCTCGTCCCGCTCCGGGATGGGCGGCAGCGCCGTCTTATTTTGAGCGATCTTGCGGAGCACCGCGTTCACAAGGCCGGATGCCTGCCCTCTGCCGGAGATCTTCGCCAACTCCACGGAGGTGTTCACCGCCGCGCTGTCCGGCACCCGATCTAAATATAAGATTTGATATGCACCCAGACGCAGGATCTCCAGCAGCGGCGGCTGAAGATGATCCGGCTTCTGGGAGCAGTACGCGCTGAGGTAGAAATCCAACAACTGCTGGTTCTGGACCACGCCGTAAACCAATCGGCTGCACAGCGCCGCCTCCGGGCCCACCAGACCGTCCCGGCCTAACTGAGCTTTCAGGGCGGCGTCCGCCCAGGCATGGTTATTCCGACAGGACATCAGGACCCGCAGGGCCGTTTCCCGGGCGCCCATCAGTTGTCCCTCCGTCCGCGGTTATTGCGGCCCACAAAGATGAGCACATAGCGCAGCAGCTGCAAGGCGGACATCAGCAGCGCCGCCACATAGGTCAGTGCCGCCGCCTTTAACACCTTCCGTGCGCCGGGAAGCTCATCGTCATACAAAAGCTGTTCGTTTTCCAGCGTCTGCAAGGCCCGGTGGGAGGCGTTGAACTCCACCGGCAGGGTGATGAGCTGGAAAATCGTGGTCAGGGAAAACAGCAGGATACCCACGAAAAACAGAGATTGGCTGTACAGGACCATGCCCACCAGCAGCAGGATGAAAGAAAACTTGGAGCCGATCTGGGTGGCGGGGATAATGGCCGTCCGCAGCCGCACCGGGCCGTAGTTTTCCGCGTACTGCACGGCATGACCGGCCTCGTGGGCCGCCACGCCCACCGCCGCGATGGAGGTGGAGTTGTAGACGTTTTCCGACAGGGAAATGCTGTTGTCACGGGGATCGTAGTGATCTGTCAGGCTGCCGGAGCAGGGCCGGATGGCCACATCATAGACGCCGTGGGCCCGCAGCACCGCCTCCGCCGCCTGCGCGCCGGTGAGACGCCGCCGGTTGGCGACGCCGCTGTACCGCTTGAAGTTTCCGCTGACCTGCGCCTGCGCCCACAGGGACAGCAGGAGCACCGGGATCAGCAAAATGCAGTAGATATTATTCGCTAAAAAATCGCCGTAACCGCCGTAATAACCGTAATAAGGCATGGGATTCCTCCAATCAGATATGCATGGGATGGCCCAGCAGATAGGCCGCCGCGCTCATGCGCTTGCCGCCCTCCGCCTGAAGCTCCGTGATCCAAAGGCTCTGCCCGTCGCCGCAGGCCACCTCGATGCCCTTCTTTCCGGCGGAAAGCAGCGTACCGGGCGTCTTGTCCGTAGCCGTGCCAACGGCTGTTTTGTAAATTTTGAACCGCTGGCCCGTCAGCTCTGCCGTGGCGCAGGGCCAGGGGATCAGTCCCCGCACCTGATTGCGGATGGCCGCCACAGGCTTCGTCCAGTCAATAGGAGACAGCTCACGGGACAGCATGGGCGCAAAGGTGGCCTGTGTGCTGTCCTGCGGGGTCCGGGGGGCGGTCCCCGCCGCCAGCAGAGGAAGGGCCTCCGCCAGTGCCTCCGCGCCGACCTTTGCCAACCGGTCCCACAGAGAAGGCAGATCCTCCTCCGGGTCGATGGGCGTTTTCGCCGTGAGGATCACATCACCGGCGTCCAGTTCCTCCGCCATATACATGATGGAAACGCCGGTCTCCGTGTCGCCGTTGAGCATGGCCCAGTTGATAGGGGCAGAACCCCGGTATTTGGGCAGCAGAGACGCATGGACATTCACGCAACCAAGGGGCGGCACGTTCAGAATGTCCTTGGGCAGAATACGGCCGTAGGCCACCACCACGATCAGCTCCGGGGCCAGAGATCTCACCAGCTCCAGAGCCGTACCGTCCCGCAGCTTAGTCGGCTGATATACAGCCAAGCCCTGTGACAAGGCATATTCCTTCACGGGAGAAAAGGTCACTTTGTTCCGGTTCCGGGGCTTATCCGGCTGGGTGAACACGCCGCAGATCTCGTGGCCGTCCTCCACCAGTCGCTTCAGAGACACCGCCGCGAAATCCGGCGTGCCCATAAACAGGATGCGCATTATTCCTCGTCCTCCAGATAGTCCTTCAATTCCTCCTCGGTGAGGAAGTGGTCGATGTGCTCCACGAACAGGTGGCCGTCCAGATGCTCGATCTCATGGCAGAAGGCCCGGGCTGTCAGGCCCTCGGCCTCCGCCTCGAACCAGTTGCCGTCCCGGTCCTGCGCCCGGACCCGCACCCGGTTGGGCCGGGTGACGATGCCCCACTTGCCGGGGACGCTGAGGCAGCCCTCCAGCCCGGTCTGCTCGCCGCTCTGGGCGATGATTTCCGGGTTGATGAGCTCCAAATATTCCTCCGCTTCCTCGTCCAGCACCAGACAGACCCGGCGTAAAATCCCCACCTGGGGCGCCGCCAGTCCCGCGCCGTTGGCGTCTGCCAGCGTCTCCGCCATATCGTCCAGCAGGTCATGCAGCCGCCGGTCAAATTTTGTCACCGGGCGGCAGACCTTTGTCAGACACTCGTCGCCCTGTTCTACGATCTTTCGTAATGCCATGAATGGCACCTCCTTGATTTGATCACGGCGGTCAGTCCGCCGCGTTATGGTCCATAAACAGATTCATGCCCCGGTTGGCGCTGTCTTTGGCGAAATCCTTTTGCAGCCATGCCAGCATTTCCCGGGTGGCCTTGTCATTCTTTCCCACCAGTGTGCAGCGGTAGCGAAACCGGTTATTCACCTTCACCACCGGCGCGGGGGCGGGGCCTAAGACCTCCGGCTCCCCGGCGGCCAGTTCCGGCCGCCTGCAAAGCTGCCGCAGCGTCTCCCGGACGGACACGGCGGCCCGGAGCACCCGGCCCTCCTCCGTTCCGGAAACGGTGACAGTGAAAAGGTCCGCAAAGGGAGGATACCGCCGCAGACGGCGCATCCGGATCTCGCTTTCGTAAAAAGCGTCATAATCCTGCCGGGCGGCGCACCGGATCACATCGTTCCCCGGCGTGTAGGTCTGGATCACGGCCCGGCCGGTTTTCCCGCCCCGGCCCGCACGGCCTACCACCTGGGTCAGCAGGCTGAAGGTGCGCTCCGCCGCCCGGTAATTGTCCACATACAGGGAAATATCCGCGGAGAGAACGCCCACCAGCGTTACGTTTTCAAAATCCAGTCCCTTCGCCACCATCTGCGTCCCCAGCAGAATGGGGACGCGCTCCCGCTCAAAGGTCTGCAGGATCTCCTCATGGCCCCCGGCGGTGGTATCGGCATCCATCCGCAGGATGCCCGCCTCTGGGAACAGCTCCCGCAGCTCCTCCTCCACCTTTTGCGTGCCCGCGCCAACATGCTTCATCCAGCCGCCGCATTCCGGGCAGGTGTCCGCCGCCGGCTCGGAGTGTCCGCAGTAGTGGCACATCAGCCGCCCGTTGGCGGAATGATAGGTCATGGCAGTGCTGCACCGGGGACACTGGGGCACATAGCCGCACTCGCCGCACAGCAGCATCCGGCTGCTGCCCCGGCGATTCAGAAACAGGATGCTCTGCTCCCCCGCCGCCAGATTTTTTTCCAGTTCCTGCCGCAGCGGGGTGCTGATCAGGCCCGGATTGCCGTTCAGGATCTCCTGCCGCAGATCCGCAATGAGGACCTCCGGCAAGGCGTTTTCGTTGTAGCGCCGCCGCAGCAGTGCCTTTTGATAGCTTCCCTGTTCCACCGCCCAAGCGGTCTCCACCGTAGGCGTAGCGGAACCGAACACCAGCGCCGCCTTCTCCCGGACGCAGAGGTATTTGGCAACCTCCCGGGCATCGTACCGGGGTACGTTTTCCGACTGATAGCTTCCCTCCTGCTCCTCGTCCATGATGATGAGGCCCAGATTTTTCAGGGGCGCGAACAGAGCGGAGCGGGTCCCCAACACCACGTCCACCTCTCCCCGGCGGATGCGCTTCCACTGGTCATAGCGCTCCGTCATTTTCAGGGAGCTGTGGAGCATGGCCACCCGGCTGCCGAAGTAGGAGCTGAATTTCCGCATCATCTGCGGCGTCAGCACGATCTCCGGCACCAGCACCATAGCGGTTTTTCCCAACGCCAGCGTTTCCTGCACCAAGCGCAGATAAACCTGCGTCTTACCGCTGCCGGTAACACCGTGCAGCAGCGTGACCGACGGCTTTGCCGCCTGTACCCGGCCTAAAATCTCCTCAAAGGCCCGCTGCTGTTCTTCGTTCAAAACGATCTCCGGCCCCGGCTCCACATCGTCCAAGGACGGCACCCGCAGCTCTTCCTCCTCGGAAAAGGCGATCAGTCCCGCCTTCTCCATGGCCTTCAGCGTCCGGGCGGAGGCCCCGGTATAATAGCTGACCTCCGCTGCCGGGGTCCGTCCCGCCGTGGCTAAGAAGTTCACCACCTCGTACCGCGCCGGGGCGGAGCAGCGCTTTGGCTCCGTCAAAGCATAGGCGTCCTCCGTGTTGACCGCCAACTCCACCATCCGGTGGGACTTATCGGCGATCTTGCGCTTGGCATCCGTCTCGCAAGTGAGGATCTCCGCCTTTTTCATGGCCTTGAGGGGCTTTTCCGCCCCGTCGCCCAAGGCGTCCCGCAGGACGCGGATATCCGCCTTGCCGCCCTGCTTTTCCAGCAGATCCAACACCTGCCACGCGCCGGGGATGCCCACGGCGGCGGAGCGGGCGGCCTCCGGCTCCATAGCCAGTGACCAGATCTCCCGCAGACCGTACCACAGTCCGGCGGGGAGAATGGTTTTCACCGCCTCGAACACCGTGCAGAAATACCGGCCCCGCATCCACAGCGCCAGATCGATATCGGCCTTATCCAGCACCGGCTCCGGGTCCAAAACCTGCCGGAGCGCTTTGCTCCCCGGCAGCTTCGGCTCCTGAACACGGGCCAGGATCAGACCCTCGCTCTCCTTATTACCCCGTCCAAAGGGCACCATGACCCGAACGCCGGGGACTGCCGCCGCTGCCAGCGATTCCGGCACCAGATAGCTATACGGCTTATCAATGGAATAGGGCGCGGCGCTGACCGCAACCTTTACCATGTCCGCGGTCTCCATGCCTCGCCCTCCTCCGATGATGTGTTCGATCAGTTATCGACAGAAATGGTCAGATCCATACCGCTGGCATCGATCTTACCGTCCGCAACCTCATGGATGGCCAGAGTCACGGGCTTCTCGTCCAGCTGGACGCCGGCTTCCTCGGCATCGTCGGCGATCTGGCGGGCGCGAAGGGCCACCACGTTCACCAGCATATAACGGTTGGGGATATGACTTTTCAGCTTGTTCATAGCGGGATACAGCATCATAATATTCTACTTCCAATCTGCCGCTGTGCGGCTTTAATTTTTTATTATATCAGGGAATAAACGGCGGTCACTCCGCCAGAACAGACATACGCTCCTTGGGCTTGCAGTGCTCGGCGGTGATGATGGCGTCCAGCTCCCGGACGGCATCCTCCACCGTATCGTTGATGACAAAATAATCGTAGGTATGGGCAGTCTGGAACTCCACCTTGGCCCGGAGCAGACGCTTCTGCACTTTCTCCGGATCGTCGGTGCCGCGGTCCTTCAGACGGCGTTCCAGTTCCTTCCAGCTGGGCGGGGCGATGAAGATCTTCACCGTGTCGGGCCGCTTGCTGGTGACCTGTAAGGCGCCCTGCACCTCAATGTCCAGGATCACATCCTGCCCCTTATCCATGGCCTCATCCACGAACCGCTTGGGGGTGCCGTAGAAGTTGCCCACATATTCGGCGTATTCCAGAAACTGGTCCATGGCGATCCACTTGCGGAAGGACTCCGCATCCATAAAATGATAATGGATGCCGTCCAGTTCACCGGGCCGGGGGTCTCTGGTGGTGGCGGATACTGAAAAATACAGGTTCTTCCGCTTCTCCAGCAGAGCGCTGAGCACCGTGCTCTTGCCTACGCCGGATGGGCCGGAAATAATAAACGTTTTTCCTCTCATGATCCCTCTCCCTCTTGCTCCTTCGGGCTGAACCGCTCCGGCGGCAGCGCCGATAAAATCACGTGATCGCTGTCCATGATGAAAATGGATGCGGTCTTGCGGCCGTAGGTGGCGTCAATGAGCATACCGCGCTCCCGGGTCTCCTGCACCATTCGCTTGATGGGTGCGGAATCCGGGCTGACGATGGCCACCAGCCGCTCCTGGGATACCAGATTTCCAAAACCGATGTTGATCAGCTTCATGGCTTACTCCACGTTCTGGACCTGTTCCCGCATCTTCTCCACCTCGGCCTTGAGGCCCACCACCACCTGGGCGATGGCCACATCGCAGCACTTGGAGCCGATGGTGTTGGACTCCCGGTTGACCTCCTGGATCAGGAAGTCCATCTTCCGGCCCATGGGCTCGTCGGATTCCAGCATGGTCCGCAGCTGGGCCACATGGCTCCGCAGGCGGACGGTCTCCTCGTCCACGGCCACCTTATCGGCGTAGATGGCAGCCTCCTGCAGGATCCGCTGAGGATCGATGGTGGTGCTCTGAAGCACTTCCTCCATCCGGGCCGTCAGCTTGGCGCGGTACTCCGTCACAGTCTCCGGGGAACGCTGCTCCACCTGAGACGTATAGTTCTCAATATAGGTCAGGCGGTTGCCGATGTCCTCCGCCAGCTTCCGGCCTTCCACGGCCCGCATGGCGTTGTAGGCCTCCAGCGCCTGCTCTGCCACGGCGCACAGGTCCGCAGACACCGTTTCCAGATCCTCGTCCTCCTTCGTCACCGTCAGAACATCTGGAAACCGGGAAAGCTGCTCCGGCGTCACCTTGGACTCCGTGCCGCAGACCTCAGACAGCTCTGCCAGTGCAGCGGCATACTGGGCCGCCAGCTCCCGGTTCACCGTGACCTTGGCCACGTCGGCGGCGGAGGCATCCACCGTGATGAACACATCCACCTTGCCCCGGGAGATGGCCTTCTGGACGCACTGCTTCACGGCATCCTCCGCAAAGCTGTACATCCGGGGCACCTTCACGGTGCAGTCCAGATACCGGTTGTTGACGGAGCGGACCTCCACGGTGATATCCCGCTTGTTCCGCACCTCTCTCGCCCGACCGTAGCCGGTCATGCTTTTGATCATGCTGATTCCTCCTATTTTACGGGGAAACGCCTTCCGCAAACGGTCATTCTTCCCTGTCAGAGCACGTTTCCGCCGGTTTTACACGTTATTTATCAGCAGCAGCAGCAGATTGGCACACTGCCGCTGCAAAGTGACCACAGGCAGCACATAGGCAGGCACAGATTACTGCCGCACAGGTCCGTCCCAAAGGTGGTTCCGCCCGGCGTGTAAGCCTGTCGGGGACCGTTTTCCATATAGTCCAGCGCCCGCTGATATTCCAGATTGCCGGGGTCCATCTGGCAGGCAGTCTCATAGTAACGCTTGGCTTCGTCCATCCAGCCCCGGCGGGCACATACAACGCCCTTCAGGAAATTCCACTCGGCATTGTGGTTGCTGTAATTGGTGAGCAGCGCCTCCGCCCGGCCAAGATCTCCCAGCTGGATAGCGTAGCGCACCTGCTGAAACACGCTGTCTCCGCCGGAGTAGCTCTGGCCGCCGTATCCACCATAGGCGTTCTGGCGATAGCCGCCGGCGGGGCTGTCTCCCCGTCCGCTGCGCTCCTTGGTGATCTGCTCGTAAGCGGCGTTGATATCCTTCATCTTCTCCTGCGCCAGATCGGCCAGAGGGCTGTCATGATAATTGTCCGGATGATATTTCCGGGCCAGATTCCGGTAAGCCTTTTTGATTTCCTCATCGGTGGCGGTCCGGGGAACTCCCAGGACCTCGTATGGATCGTTCATTCGGTTTCCTCAATCTCTCTGATATTCTTTCTGCTGGGGCGATGGAATCTGCCGTCCAGCACGGCTTTTCCCACCTGAAACAGCCCTCCGTAAAAGGTGGACTGCAGGACCGGCGTCCACACGCCGAAATCCCACAGCTCAAAGGCTGCGGCCATCTGGTGGATGGAATGGTCCAGGGTCGTGGCAAAGTCCCTGCGGCTCTCCGGCGTCCATGTGCCGCCTGTCAATCCGTACCGCAGAGCTACCGGATTATAATTGCCGCTCTCCGCATCTTTTTTCAAATCGTCCGCCCCGTCGATCAGGTAGATCCAGCGGCCCAGATGATACAGAATCTGCTCCATGATCCGCTTTCGGACGGGGTCCGTCAGCTCCTCCGCAGCGCTGGAAAGCAGTACGGCAAAGCTGTCGGCGGCTCTGTCCATGGACGGGTCCTTTGCCTGCTCCAATGCGCTCAGGAGCTGAAGCTGGCGGCGCACCGCCTGATCGAATTCCGGTCGAAGGGCCGCCGCCCGTTTGTAAGCGGATTCCAGCAGACGGGCACCTGCCCGGTATTTCAGGCCGGAGGCCCAAGCGTGATCCTCCACGCCGTCCCGCAGCTGCCAGTAGGCTAAGATCACGCTCTCGTCCGCCGCCAGCTCCATAGCGGCGGTAGGCTCTAAAAAGGGCCGCTTTTTGATCGGACTGGTATAGCACCGCCCGGCTCCCTGCGCCCCTGCCGTCCCATCGGACAGCAGGATGGCAAGATAGGTAAAATCGTAGTTCAGGATGAAGCGGGCAGCTTGTCCGTACCGCCGGGACAGGGTGTGGCACAGTCCGCAGTACATGGCGCGGAACCGGTCCAGTTCCTCCTCCGGCAGATCCCGGACGGAGGGCCGCACATATCCGAACATCAGAACACCCGCACGATGGTAAAGGACAGCCCGCCCCGGGCCTTCACCCGGCGGTCATACCAGATGGCCAGCAAAATTCCCAGCACGGCTCCGGCCACTGCCGCGGTATACTGCACCGCCACACTGGTGCTGCAGGCCAGCATGATCAGGTATCCCGCCAGAAACAGGATCACCGGGATCAGGTAAACAAAGCTGACGATCTTGAGCATTTTCTTCGTGTCGCTCTCCACCACCACCTTCTGGCCCGGCCGGGCACCGACGGTGTTCAGTGCCTTGACGTAAACGGAAATGCCGCTGACGCCGCAGCCCGCGCACTCCTCGCAGTCATGGCCGCAGGCGGACTTCCGGGGAACGGAGATCTCCGCGTGGGTATCGTCCAAAATTCTTTCAACTGTTGCAATCTGTGTCATGGTATCGCTCCTAATTTTCTGTCAAATGCTGTGGGCCGCGCCGGTTCAGGATTCGGGAATACGGACCTGAATCTGATAGGTCCCGGAAACGCCGATGGTCTTTCCGTCTCCCACCCGGACCTGAGCCGGGATCATATAGGTGCCGGAGGCCACCGCGTAATCGCTGAGATCCGCCACCACCGCCACATCTTCACCGGTGATGCCCTCCATCTCCGCCGCTGTGCCGAAGATCCGCACGGAGAGTTCCTGTGTCAGAAGCTCCACGTTCCGGCTGGCCGAGGCGTTTTCCACCCGGATGTTGTGAGTGGTCACATCCGCCACCGTCTTATCCGGATAGCCGATCTCCAGTGTGGCCCGGGTCACACCGCTGAGATTCTCGCAGCCGTCCGGCACCAGAATGGCGTAGCTGTGGCTGGTGCTTTCCGTGGTCACGCTGAGCAGATCAAAGCTGTCCAGCACAATGGAATCCATATCGTTCAGAACAGAGGCGTCACCGGAAACCACAACGCTCTCCGGCTTGATGGCCCAGATCATGTCCGCCAGCTGTGCGCCGGGAGCTTCCTTGAAGTCCACCGTCAGCTTCAGCTCCTTGGTGACGTACACCGGCAGAGTCGCCTGGATCTGACCCGCCTCGGCATGGATGCCGGAGAGGTTCAGCACCTGGCCGTCCTCATCATAGAACTGATAATCCAGATCCGCCGTGACGGTCTCCTTGGTATTCTTGCCGATGTCAAAAATCACCTTGGCATAGCTGACCTTGGCAATTTCCTCTTCCTGACCCCGGACGGCGATGCTGGTCTGAGAAAGCTGGACCTTACCGGCGGAATAGCCCTCCGCCACATTGCCGGTGAGCTCGCAGCGCAGCTCCACTTCCTTATGGCTCAACTCGCAGATATTGACCGTGGCCATATAGAGGCTCTGCTCCTCTACCGAGGTATTGCCGGAGTTGAATTTCCGGTCCGTATAGGTCAGATCCGGCTTTACGCTCTGGACGCCGGCCTCCGTGATACTGGCCAGATTGGCCGTTACCCGGATCTTGGAACGATCCAGCTGCACAATGTGCCGCCGGTTTCCCTTAAAGGTGATGTCGATGGTGGTGCTGGTACCGCTGTCCTCGCCTTCCGCCAGCATCAGCCCATTGTCTGCCAGTGCGTCCTGATTGATATACTCAATGGGGATCCCCGTAACGGTCTGGGTCACCACCCGGCCGTTGAATTCGTCCACATAGTACCAGATACCGGCGGCGATCACGATGGATAGGACCAGATACAGGATATTCCGCGGATTCTGTGTCTTACGCATCTTCCTCGCCTCCATTCTTTTTGCTCCGCAGGAGGTTCAGCAGGTTGAACTTCAGACGGTCCTCGCTGTCTTCCTCCCGGGGAAGCAATTCGTTCCGCAGGAGATTTTCCAGTGTCTCCGGCTTGAGATGCCGCTTGAGCATTCCGCCGATGGCCACGGAAATAGACCCGGTCTCCTCGGAGACGATGACCACCACGGCGTCGGAGTTTTCACTCATACCGATACCGGCCCGATGGCGCATACCCAAGTCGCGGGAGAGGTTCACGTTCTTGCTCAGGGGCAGCATACAGCCAGCGCCCAGCACCCGCCCGTGGCGCACGATCACCGCGCCGTCATGCATGGGGGCCTTGACGAAGAAAATGTTTTTCAGCAGCTCGGCGGACACTGCCGCGTCCAGCACCGTGCCGCTGCGGACCATATCGTCCAGCAGGATCTCCCGCTCAAAGACGATGAGGGCGCCGGTGCGGCTCTGGGACATTTCCGTGCATGCCAGCACCGTCTGTCCGATGGCCTGTTCCATCGTGCTGGCGGATTCCTCATGGATGAAGAAGGCCACCAGACGGCGGCTGCCCACCTGCTCCAGTACCCGGCGGATCTCCGGCTGGAACAGAATGATGAGGGCCAGCAGGCCCAGATTGACCATGCGGGTCATGATGTAATTGATCCCGTTCAGATGCAGGGCAGAGGACAGCACCAGCGCCGCCAAAAAGATCAGCAGGCCCTTCATCAGGCTGGCCGCCTTGGTGCTCTGCACCAGTGTGAAAATTTTATAGAGGACAAATGCCATGATGGCAATATCCAATATATCTGAAATCCGAATGGTCAGCAGATACCGGACGACCCAGCCGCTGACCTGCGCGAACGTTACATTCATCGCTCCAACTCACCTCTCTGCGGGTTATAGGCATTCATTTTTATATTATAGAGAAGCGGACTGTAAAATTCAAGGAAAACCGTTAAAAATTCATGGTCCGTTCAGAATTATTTTCCGGTTTTCATGGAGATCCACCTTGTTACCGTTTCGGAACAGGAAAAACCCGGAGCACTGCTCCGGGTTTAGGTTCGGTCTTAGCTTCGGTCTCAGGTCTTATCTTCGGAGAATATCCCCCACGGCCTCCGCCAGCCGGTCCGCCTCCTGAGGCGTGTTGAAGGTGGAAAAGCTGACCCGGACCGTGCCAGTGTCCAGCGTCCCGGCGGTGCGGTGGGCCAGCGGCGCGCAATGCAGCCCCGCCCGCACCGCGATCCCCCGCCGCGCCAGCGCTTCGCCCACGGTCTCCACGTCCCGCCCCGGCACCCGGAAGGACACCACTCCCGCTTGGGCCAGACAGCCGGGATGGGCGAACACCTCTACCCCGGGCAGCCGGCGCAGACTCTCCGCCGTCCAGCAGGTCAGGGCGTGTTCATGGCGCAAAATGGCCTGTGTCCCCTGCCGGCGGACAAAGCGAACGCCCGCCAGCAGGCCTGCGATCCCCGGCATATTGTGGGTCCCGGCCTCTATGCGGTCCGGCAGGAAGTCCGGCATCTCCTGACTGAGAGAAATGCTCCCCGTGCCGCCCTCCAGCAGCGGTCTCGGCATCTGGCCGTCCCCGCACAAGAGCACGCCGGTGCCCTGTGGGCCGTACAGCCCCTTGTGTCCCGGCATGGCAATATACGCCGCCCCAAGGCTTTTCATATTGATCGGCAGGATACCGGCAGACTGGGAGGCGTCCACGATCAGCGGCACACCACGGCTGCGGCAAAGCGCCGCCACCTTTTCAACGGGCTGGACAAAGCCGAACACATTGGACACATGATTGCAGATCACGGCGTCCACACCGGGGACGATCAGCTCGTCAAAGGCCCGGATCGCTGCCTCCTGATCGAACAGCGGTCCGCCTGCTACGGACACCTTGGCTTTTAGGGCCGTCAGCGGTCGAGTGACGGCGTTGTGCTCATATCCGGAGATCACCACCCGTCCGCCGGGGGGCACCAAACTTTTGATGGCAATGTTCAGGGCATGAGTGGCGTTCAGTGTAAAGGCCACGCCCTCCGGGCCGTCAAGGCCAAACAGCTCCGCCAGCTCCGTGCGGCACCGGAAGGCGGTGTCCGCAGCCCGCATAGCCAGCGGATGCCCGCCCCGCCCCGGTGAACTCATAGAGGCCAGCGCCTCCGTCATGGCCCGCCCCACCGCAGGCGGCTTTTGGAAGGTGGTGGCCGCGCTGTCGAAGTAGATCATGGCTCCACCTCGCGATAGAGTCCCTTTTGCTGGGTCATGAAAATCTGAACGGGGTCCAGAGACGCCCGGTGCAGTGTGGTCAATGCCCGGGAAATATCCGACGACTGGATCTGTACCGCATAGGCGCAGCCCAGATCCGTCAGGTCACGGGGCGCCCGAAAGAGCTGGCTACGGATCCCTGCACGGTTCAACGCTCTTTGCATCCGCTGCGCATACGTCACGGAGCGGGCAAGGATCAGATCATATTCCACGCTTGTTCCTCCTTCTCTTCGCTCTTTCTGCGACGCGAGCATACCGGCCTTACGTCCGGTATGGCAGCGTAGAAAAAAGGAGACGTACCGAATGTACGTCTCCTTGTAATATATGCACTGTAACGGTCATTTGACCGTCTCGATCAAAGCCACGGCATGGGCCGCCATCCCGGAGCCGTCCCCGGTGAAGCCGAGGCCCTCCTCCGTGGTGGCCTTCACGTTCACCCGCTCCGGGTCGATGTGCAGCGCCATTGCTATGTTTTCCGCCATCTGCTGTCGGTAGGGGCCTACCTTCGGAGCCTGCGCCAGCAGCGTGGCGTCGATGTTCACCACGGCGCGGCCCGTTTCCGACAGCAGCCGTCCTACCTCCGCCAGCAGCTTCAGACTGGAAATACCGGCGTAGGCCGGGTCCGTATCCGGAAACAGCTTGCCGATGTCCCCCAGCCGAGCAGCCCCCGTCAGAGCGTCCATCACGGCGTGGACCAGTACATCCGCGTCAGAATGGCCTAAAAGTCCCTTTTCGTAGGGGATCTCCACGCCGCCTAAGATGAGTTTGCGGCCCTCTGTCAGCCGGTGGACATCATATCCGTGTCCGATTCGCAGGTCTGTCATCAGCGTCCCTCCCGTTCCGCTAAAATAGCCTCCGCGATCACCAGATCCACCGGGGTGGTGATCTTCAGATTTTCCTCGTCGCCGTCGATGAGATAGACCACCTTCCCAAGCCGCTCCACAGCAGAGCAGTCATCGGTGACGGGCACCTCGTTTTCCAGCGCCGACTGCAAGGCCGCCTTCAGCAGATCCGCCTCAAACACCTGAGGCGTCTGCACTGCCCGGAGGGTACTGCGGTCTGGGGTGCCGGTCACGGCGCCGTCCTCGGCCACGGTCTTGATGGTGTCCTTCACTGGCACCGCCGGGGCCGCCGCGCCGCACTTGGCCGCCGCCTCCACCGTGCGGTCGATGAGTGCCGGCGTTACCAGCGGGCGGGCGCCGTCCTGCACCGCCAGCAGCTTCGCCTCCGGGGAGGCTTCCAATGCCGCCAGCAGCACGGAATGACACCGGCTCTCACCGCCCCGCACCACCTTGCTGCATTTCGTAATGCCGTAGGTCTTGCACAGGGTCGAGATGTCCACCAGTGCGTCCTCCCGGGCGGCAATGACGATCTCATCGATAGCGGCTGCCCGCTGTAACGCTGTTAGTGTCCGCATCAGGACAGGAACATTGTCCAGAAATTTCATCAGCTTGTCTGTGCCGCCCATACGGCTGGAACTGCCTGCCGCCGCCACCAGCGCCGTGCAGAATGGCCGGTTGGCCTCCCTTATTTTCCGAAACAGGGAACGCATGATCCCCTCACCCCTTTTTGTCTATGTTTTTCCTGACCAGCCACATAACCGCCAGCAGCACGGCAGCCAGAACCGCCGTAACGATCCCCTGAATTTCTAAATCCACATACCAGGGTGCCGACTGCATGGCGTACAGATCCGGACGGGCCTTAAAATCAAAGTACAGGTAGATACATCTTCCTAAAAATATACCGATGCTGCATCCAAGAAAGAGCTTCAGTGTCGCGTACAGCCGCTTCATTTCAGCAGCTCCGCGAACTCGTCCTCCGTCAGCACGGGGACGCCCAACTGCTGGGCCTTTGTCAGCTTGCTGCCCGCAGCCTCGCCCGCCACCACATAGGTGGTCTTTTTCGACACGGAGCCGCTGGCCTTGCCGCCCCGGAGGACGATCTCGTTCTCCGCCGTTTTCCGATCAAATCGGGTCAGGGTGCCGGTGAGGACAAAGGTCATGCCGGCAAAGCGGTCATCCACCTTCTGAACGGTGCTGTCCATATTGACCCCAGCGGCCTTCAGCCGGGCAATCAGGTCCTTGGCCTGAGGCTGGTTCAAATAATCCACAATGCACTTGGCCGTGATCTCGCCCACATCCGGGATCTCCGTCAGCTCCTCTGTCGGAGCGGCGGTCAGGGCATCCAGGGTCCCAAAGTGCCGGGCCAGCACAGCGGCGGCCTTCTCCCCCACCTGACGGATGCCCAAGCCGTAGATCAGCTTGCTGAGGTCGTTGGCCTTGGATTTTTCAATGGCCCGTATCAAATTCTCCGCCGACTTCGCCCCCATGCGGTCCAGCCGGGCCACATCCTGCGCATGAAGGTCATAGAGATCCGCCACGTTGACGATGAGTCCGTTTTCCACCAGCTGGGCCACCACCGCCGGGCCAAGGCCCTCAATGTCCATGGCGTCCCGGCTGGCAAAGTGGGTGATGTTCCGCTGAAGCTGGGCGGGACACTCCGCGCCGGTGCAGCGGAGGGCCGCGCCGTCCTCGTCCCGGACCACCGGCGCGCCGCAGACCGGGCACACCTCCGGCAGGGTGTAGGGCTTCGTCCCCTCCGGGCGCTTTGTCAGATCCACGGACAAAATCTCCGGGATGATCTCTCCCGCCTTCTGCACCAGCACCGTATCTCCGATGCGGATGTCCTTCTCCGTGATGAAATCCTGATTGTGGAGGGTGGCGTTGGTGACGGTGGTGCCCGCCAGACGAACCGGGGTCAGCACCGCCTTGGGCGTCAGGACGCCGGTGCGCCCCACCTGCACTACGATGTCCGTCACCGTGGCGTATTTCTTCTCTGGGGGATACTTATAGGCCACGGCCCACTTGGGGAATTTGGCCGTTGAGCCGAGAATGGTGCGGTCCGCCAGGCTGTTCACCTTCACCACCGCGCCGTCAATATCAAAGGGATAGTCCATCCGCTCGTCATTGATCCGGAAGATCTCCGTCTGGATCTCTGATGTGCCGCGGAGGGTCTTGTGGGGAATGACCTTGAACCGCTGGGAGGCCAGATAATCAAGAGTCTCCGCGTGGGAGGTGAATTCCCGGCCCTCCGCCAGCTGCAAATTGAACACGGCGATGTCCAGCTGCCGCTGGGCGCAGATCTTGGAATCCAGCTGCCGCAAAGACCCGGCGGCGGCGTTCCGGGGGTTGGCCATCAAGGGCTTGCCCTCCAGCTCCCGCTTGGCATTGATGCTCTCGAACACGGACCGGGCCATGTAGACCTCGCCCCGGACAATAAGCCGGGGCAGCTTTTCCGGCAGGGACATGGGAATAGAGCGGATGGTGCGGAGATTCTCCGTCACATCCTCCCCCACCCGGCCGTCGCCCCGGGTGGCGCCCCGGACGAACACACCGTCCCGGTATTCCAGGGCCACGGATAGTCCGTCCACCTTGGGCTCCACGGAGTATTCCGCCATGGGTCCCAAGGCCTCCTCCATCTTCTCGCAGAAGGCGGCCACTTCATCGTCGCTGAACACGTCCTGCAAGCTCTCCAGGGGCACCTCATGGGTGTAGGGCTGGAAGGAATCCAAGATCTTGCCCCCCACCCGCTGGGTGGGGGAATCCGGGGTGATCTCCTCCGGGTGCTCCGCCTCCAGCTCTTCCAGGCGGCGGTTCAGCCGGTCATATTCATAGTCCGGGATCACCGGTGCGTCCAGCACATAGTAAAGATACCCCTGCTCCGTGAGATAGGCCCGCAGAAAGGCCAGTTCATCTTTATAATCGGCAAACTCCGTGCGAAATTCCATGGAGTGTCCTCCTTAGTCTTTGTTGAGTATGTAGTCCTTGGCGTCGCCAGCATAGGCGTCCGGGTCCGTCGCAAAATAGGTATAGGTCCCCGGCACCTCCCCCACGATCACCGTTTCCGCCACGGTGATCTCGTTGGTCACCTGGGTCACGGTGGAATATCCCGGCAGAAGGATGCTGACGTACACGTCGATCCGCAGAACGATCCGGTGCTTGGTCTGGTTGATCCCGGCGGACTCGAACTGGTTTTCAAACCGGGCCGACGAGGACCCCACCGACTCCATCCGCACGGAGATCCGAGGTCCCCGGCCCGCCAGCAGGGGTGAACCGGTCAGACTGCCCACCGGGATGGACAATTCCCTTGCGGAAACCTGATCGATCCGGCCCAGAATCAGATCCAAGATCTGGGATTGCAGCCGGTTGAAGGCCGCCATGTTGCTGCGGACCATGGTGATGCGGCCCTCGTTGTCCTTTTCGTAGCTGACTAACTGCTCGTAGGCGATCTGGCCGCTGTCGATGGCCTCGTTCACCGCCTGATAGACGATGCGGTTCACGGCGTTGGATACCCGCGTGGTGGCAAGGCTCCCCAGCAGAGGCCGCATCTGTGCCCCCGCGTACAGGGCAAATGCCAACAGCCCGGATATGGCCAACAGCAGCAGCGCCCGCCGGATCTGGGGGCCATCCGGCCCCCGGTGATAGTAGAAAAATCCGGGACCCACAGCCCCACCTCCTCCGCTTTCGGCTCTTATCAGCTTATGCGGAAGGGCTTATTCATTATTTCAGTTCGTTGACGATAGCCTTGAACACCTGGCCCCGCTCCATGAAGTTGGCAAAGCGGTCAAAGGAGGTGCTGGCCGGGGACAGGATCACCACGTCCCCCGGCTGGGAGCGGGCGTCGGCAATGGCCACCGCCTCGTGGTAGTCCGCCACGTCGAGGATCTCCAAGCCGTGATAATTTTCCGCCTGCTCCACGGCCTCCCGGATCACACCCGCCGTTTTGCCGCACAGCAGCAGCAGCTTGACGTGATCGTTCACCACAGGGCCGAGGGGGGCGTAGCTGATGCCCTTATCCTTGCCGCCGGCGATGAGGATCACCTGCTCCGGGAAGGAATTCAGCCCCGCGATGGTGCGGCTGGGGCTGGACGCGATGGAATCGTTGTACCAGCGGACGCCCTTTCGGGTGCGGATCAGCTCGATCCGGTGCTCCACGCCGCCGAAGGTCTTTGCTATCTCCCGCATGGTCTCATAGCTGACCATACCCCGCACGGCGGCGAAGGCCGCCATGTAGTTTTCAATGTTGTGGACGCCGGGCAGGAGGACGTCCTTTGTCTCCATTATGGGCGTCACCGTGCCGTTGGCGGCCTCGTAGATCACACCGTTTTCGCAGAATACGCCGTTGTCCACCCGCTGCTTCCGGGAGAACCAACGGACCTCGCCCACCGCTTTCGCGGCCTGCTCCACCGTATCGGCGTTGTCGGCGTTGAACACAGCAATATCGCCGGCAGTCTGGTGTGTAAAGATGTTTGCCTTTGCATTCACATACTCCTGATAGTCCTTGTGGACATCCAGATGGTTAGGCGCCAGATTGGTGGTCACTGCGATATGGGGGCTTGTTTGCATGGTCATCAGCTGGAAGGAACTGAGCTCCAGCACCGCCATATCCTCCGGTGCGATCTCCGGGGTGTCGCACAGCAGCGGATGGCCGATATTGCCGCCCACATGGACGATCTTCCCCTCCGCCGCCAGCAGCTTGGAGATAATGGTGGTGGTGGTCGTCTTGCCGTCGGAGCCGGTCACCGCCAGAATGGGACAGGGGCAGACTGCAAAGAATGCCTCCATCTCCGAGGTGATGACGCTGCCGCCGGCCACAGCCGCCGCCAGCTCCGGCACATCCGGCCGCAGACCGGGGGTGCGGAAGATCACATTCTCATGGAGGTCCGCCAGGTATTTGCTCCCTAGCCGCAGCTTGCAGCCCTGAGCCGTCAAAGCCTGCCCCAGTTCTCCCAGATCCTCTTTTTTATCCCGGGCGGTGACGTCGATCCCCCGCTCCAGGAGTTTTTCGATCAGGGGACGGTTGGATACGCCCACGCCGATCACACCTACCGTCTTTCCCTTCAGGGAGGACAGATATTCTTCAAAGGTCATAAAAACGCTCCTTTATAAAAGCCGTCTATCATCGCAGCTTTTGCCCGGTTATCATACCACACGCCGCAAAAAAATTCAATGTAAGGGATCTTTTTTTCTGTTTCTCACCGGGTCGCTCCCTCCCTTTGACCTTTTTCGATGTTCTTTCACTTGACAAGCGTCCGTTTTGCAGATACAATGAAATGTAGTATTGAAAACTATTTTTGCTGATCCACTGTCAACATCCTGTGGGTCGAGGTAGGAGTGTGTCATCATGTTGAATCTTGTCAGCGACAGCAGCTGTGATCTGATCTCCGGGGAACTCAATTCCCCTTACGCCCGTCTGACGGTAGCGCCCATGTGCCTGCACGTCGGCGGTCAGGACTATCTGGATACGCCGGAGCTGGATATTCCGGCATTGCTGAGCAAGCTGGCCCATCACCGTTCCTCTTCCGCCTGTCCCTCCCCCGCCGCCTATGCCGAGGCCTTCGAGCAGGGCGAGGAAACCGTCTGCGTGACCATCTCCTCTCAGCTTTCCGGCTCCTATAACGCCGCCATGGCCGCGAGAGATCTGGTTCTGGCGGAGCACCCGGAAAAAAAGATTTTTGTGCTGGATTCCCGGGCCACCTCCGGCGCTATGATCCTGCTGCTGCGCAAGGCCGCCGAGCTGGCGGAACAGGGCCTGCCTTTTGAGGATCTGTGCGCGGAGCTTCAGGTTTGTCAGAAGAATACCCGTCTCTGCTTCACGCTGGAGCATTTTGACAATCTGGTGAATAATGGACGGATGCCGCCTCTGGCCGGCACCCTGCTCCAGACGCTGGGCATCCGCATCGTCGCGGAAGCCACGGCCGAGGGTACGATCCGCGTGGCCAAAAAGGCCCGTGGCGAGGCCCACACCGCCAGAGCCATCGCCCAGCTCATGAGCGATGCCAAGGACTGCACCGGCAGCCATGTGATCATCACCCACTGCCAGAATCCCGAAGGTGCCGAGCGGCTGCGGAACGCGATTCTGGACCGTCTGCCGGTAAAGGCTGTGGAGGTCCTGCCCTGCCGGGGTCTCACCAGCTTCTACGCCATGGACAAGGGACTGATCCTCTCTTATTGATCGACTTCCCATTGACTTTTCCCGCTGTTTTGCGTACAATAGACCCGCGAGGAAAACAGACAGTCGCGCGGAAGAGGCGAAAGACCCTTCCGTGAGGAAAGTCCGGGCTCCACAGGGCAAGGATAACGGGTAACGCCCG
>ERZ840096.988-NODE-988-length-34179-cov-9.343834_pt1 | contig 34179 bp, 40 predicted proteins | sample MGYA00519878_ERZ840096 | MGnify/ENA primary metagenome ERZ840096 (study PRJEB31850, sample SAMEA3708865) | human gut metagenome | biome: human gut; feature: human-associated habitat; material: faeces | place: China | collected 2014 ...
CCCGCAACGCCACCGCCTGCAACCGTTGCAGCGCCTCGACATAACCGCACAACGCCCTTTTCATTTCCGCATGTGCTTGTTCCCGTTCTCGCTGTTTCTTCGCTTCCTCCCGGTAATGGGCACAGAAACGGGGATATTCCTTCATCACGTATTTCAGCGCCTCGCTGCCGGTATTCTTGCCTACCAGCGCTTTCAACCGCTCCAACTGCTCCGCTTCCTCGGCTGTCAGCCGCAGGGTGAGCGTCGATGCCTTCTCCCGACTCATGGCCGCACCTCCTTCCCGTTTTCGGATGCCGCCCGAAGCTCTGCCTCGCGGGCCTCCTCAAGGTTCATCCGATCGGCACGCTCGAAAGCTTCCCGATAGGTCCGGTACTTCACGCCGAAGCGCTCAATCGTTGCCCCGCATGCCGTGATGCGGTGTGCCACACACCACCCGTGCGCCATCTTGCGGGGGTAGTACTTCCCGCCCATACCGACGGGATTATTTGCTCGATTTTGTTCCATTTTCGTTCTGTATCGGATTAATATTTCACCGCACGTGGCGCCCGATTTTCTTTCTCGGCTAACGCTTTTTCCTCACGTTGGAGTTTGAAATGCCTTTGCAAACGCTTTACCTTTGCCGCCTGATCTTGTGTGAGTTCAAACTCTATCTTGTTCTTTCCCGTACCGATGCTTGCCTTTACCATGCCCGTAGCAGGGTTATTTGCTTGATTTTGTTCCATTGTTAATCATTTTTTGCAGATCATTTTCTTGATGTTTCGTTAAGACGCCTTTGCGGGCGCCATCTTCCGCAGTTTGGAGAGCAGGTAGCGTCCGGGCATAGTAATCTTGCCTTTGCTTCGCCGCACCTCCTCGATTGCTTCCCGCAACGCTGCCTCCTGCCCTTGCGCCGCCTCAAGCACCCGATCGATGTCGTAGCTGGGCACTTTCGCCGCAGCAAGCATCCGCCGCAGTTCATCGGAGGTGTCGGCCGCCTGCCGCCGCATCACGAGCCGCCCCGCCGCCACCAGCGAGCGGAGCGAGGGCATCAGGTAACTGCACACCGTGAGCCTGCCCCGGCTCTGCCGCACCTCGTCGGCCAGCGCCCACAGCGGCGAGTCGTCGACATCGATGCGCTCAATGCTGCCTATCCAGCGGGCATCATCCGTGCAAACACTCAACGCCTTCAGCAGATTATCCAGCCGCTTCTTTCCCGAAGAGAGCGAAGCTTTGTCCTCCTCCTCCCGTGAGGGGGAGTTTGAGGAGGAGTTTTTATTATCATAACTCTTAATAGATTTGTCGAATTTTTCTAAGAAGTTTCCGGAAGTTTCTGGAAATTTCTGGAAACCTTCCGGAGTTTTCTGGAATTCTGCCGAAACCGCTTCTGCCTCCTTCGCTTCCAGTTCCGACAAAACCCGCTTTCCGGCACCCTCTGCCCCCGTTCTCGCTTGTGCGGTTACAGCCGCCGCACCGTCCGTCACCACTGCGGCAACCCTCGGCGTATCGGAAACAACCTTCGGCACTTCGGCGGCACCCTTCGGCACAATCCGCATCGGCGACTGCTCGGCAGGCGGGAAAAGCTGCGGCAACGGCTCCGGTGCCGGGACCGCCTTTTCCGACTCCACCAGCCGGAAGGCCTCTTCGATGGCGGGTGTCTTCTTGCACACCTTGCAGATGTCGATGTAGCGGGTCTGTATGCTCCGGGCCGTCAACACTCCTTTCTCCTGCCACAGCCGGGCGTTGAACAACCCGATTTCAGTGCAATAGTCAATGATTTCCGTCACGTCCTCTTCGTCGATGCCCCAATATTCGGACACGTCGAAAAGGTGGTCGTCAGTGAACTGGAGGCAGTAGCCCTGCACCCGGTAAATCTCGTTCAGCAAATATTGGTACACCGCATATCCGGTGCAATGGTACTTCTTCTTCAGGCGCTTTATCTTGATGTCCTGGAAGCGGTCGGTTTCCGCCTTGTAGTAACTGAACCCCTGCTTAGCCATAGTACGCCTCCTTTCCGATGATTCTCACCAGACACGCCTCTATCTCCTCGCGCTTGTAGAGGTAGGTTTTCCCGAAGCGATAACAAGGTAGCTCGCCCCTCGTCCGCAGCAACTTCAGCGTGGAGTTGCTGATAGAGAATATGCGAGCCACGTCCGCACTGCGCAGATATTCCTTATCCGCCATTTCTTCCGTCAGGCATTCTGCCGCCTGCAGGGCATTCTGTTCAAAAAGTCTCTTTTTCATTGATAATGTATGTTTATTGATTACTTGCATGATTGTCGTTTCCCTTGTCGCTGCTTGAGTACAGTTCCTTCAACTGTGCCATGTCGTCCATTACCTTCTTGTCCACAATCTTGGCATACAGTTGCGTGATGGTGAGCGAGGCATGCCCCAGCATCTTGCTGACCGTCTCGATGGGGATGCCGTGCGAGAGCGTGATGGTGGTGGCGAACGTGTGGCGGGCCATGTGGTAGGTGATATCTTTCCGGATGCCTGCCGCCTTGGCGATGGTCTTCAGATAACGGTTGATTGCCTGGTTGCAAGGCACGGGGAAAATGGGTTGCTTCGCCTTTTCGCCGTGATAGGTGGCATACCTCGCTATCAACTCCTCGGCAGGCTCCAGCAACGGCACCGCCACCCTCTGCGAAGTCTTCTGGCGATGGTAGTTGAGCCAATGCGAGCCGTCTATCCCCAACGTGATGTTTTCATTCGTCAGCATCAGAATATCCACGTAAGCCATGCCCGTATAGACGGAGAACATGAATATGTCCCTCGCAATGCCCAAGTGGGGCGGCAGCGTGACAGCCTTGAGCCGCCTGATTTCCTCCTCGGTAAGATATCCTTTTTCTACGTACTCCTTGTGCACCTTCAGCAGGCATACCGGGTTGTTCGTTATCCACTCGTTCTGTATGGCCAGATTCATAATCCGCTTGAACCGTGCGATATGCTTCAGCGCCCCGTTGACGGCACAGCGAACCGTACCTTCACGGCGATAGCCCTGCAGGTAGGCGAAGAACTCATAGACAAAAGCTTTGTCTATGGCCTCTATGGAATAGTCTGAGAGATGGAACTTGATGCGGACGAAATCAAGCAGGTGTTTTCTTGTGACGATATATCCGCGGTAACTTCCGGGGCGTAGGTTCTTGCGCTCTACGGCCTCGTGATAGTCGAAAAGTTTGGTGATGGTGGAGTATTCGTTCTCCTTGGCCTTGAACTGCATCTTGAAGTTTTCGATGCTCAGTTCATAATGTTTCTGCTGGATCCGTTCGACGGTTTCAGTGACGAGCAGCCCGGTTTCTTCGATAACCCGGTTTGCTTCCCGGTCAGCGTCCGTCTTTCCGGCAGCTCTCTGCGCCTTGGCAATCCACGATGCCGGACGTATTGATACATTGAGGGGAAAGTCGTATCTTTGTCCCCCGACAGTGACTCGGCAATACAGCGGGACTGTATTCGCCTCTTTTTTTGTTCTGCTCTTTCTTGCCCAGAACAGAACCGAAATTTTCTTCGTTACACTCATTTTTGTAGTAGTTCATGAGTTCTTCGAAGATTGTGGTAAAGGGAGGTTGCCGTGTCACCTAATTTGGCACCGAAATCGTGTCTGTTTTTTTCGATGCCTATTTAGCAACAACAAAAAAACCCTCTAAAATTAGCCGTTTTAGAGGGTTTTTAGCTGCAAATAGCTGTATCGATGTTGGACTACCAGGATTCGAACCTGGGCAAACAGAACCAAAACCTGTTGTGCTACCATTACACCATAGTCCAAACTTATGTGCTTTCTGTTAAAAAGCGGTGCAAAGATAGAGGTATGTCCCGAAATATCCAAATATTTCGGGACTATTTTTTCTATCTATGTATTATTTTGCAATAATCAGATAGTAATTCTTCTTGCCGCGCTGTACCAACAAGTATTTATCATCCAGCAAATCGGCCGTTGTAACTACCTGGTCAAAAGCAGCCAACTTTTCCTTATTCAAGGAAACACCACCACCTTGTACCAATTTACGCATTTCACCTTTAGAAGCAAAAACCGCCGCATTATCTACAAATAAATCAACGGCTTTCACACCGGCAGCCAATGCGTCACGAGAAATCTCAAATTGAGGAACACCTTCGAACACAGCCAACAGCGTATCCTCATCCAGCTTTTTCAATGCATCGGAAGTTGCATTACCAAACAGGATGTTTGAAGCATCAACCGCAGCATTATAGTCTTCTTCAGAGTGAACCATAATAGTCACTTCCTTGGCCAGACGCTTCTGCAACACACGCAGGTGCGGAGCAGCTTCATGCTCGGCAATCAGGGCATCGACTTCTTCTTTGGTCAATGCGGTAAATATCTTGATGTAACGGGAAGCGTCCGCATCGCTGACGTTCAACCAGAACTGATAGAATTTGTAAGGAGAAGTATAACGGGGATCCAGCCAGATATTTCCTGATTCCGTCTTGCCAAACTTACCACCGTCGGCCTTCGTAATCAACGGGCTGGTCAGCGCAAACACCTCACCTCCATTCGTACGGCGAATCAGCTCGGCACCTGTCGTAATATTACCCCATTGGTCACTGCCTCCCATCTGTAACCGGCAACCTTTGGTTTCGTACAAGTGCAGGAAGTCGTAACCTTGCAGCAACTGGTAAGTAAATTCTGTAAAAGACAAACCGTCACGAGCCTCACCGTTCAGACGCTTCTTCACGGAATCTTTCGCCATCATATAATTTACGGTGATATGCTTGCCTACTTCACGGGCAAAATCAAGGAAAGAGAAATCTTTCATCCAGTCGTAGTTGTTCACCAGCTCGGCACGGTTAGGAGCATCCGAATCAAAATCCAAAAACTTGGAAAGCTGCGCTTTCATACCTGCCATGTTACGTTGCAACGTCTCTTCGGTGAGCAAATTACGTTCTGCCGACTTACCGGAAGGATCACCGATCATACCCGTCGCACCGCCGATCAATGCCAACGGCTTATGTCCGCAACGCTGGAAATGACGCAAAATCATCACACTGCAAAGGTGTCCGATGTGCAAAGAGTCCGCAGTAGGGTCAAAGCCAATGTATGCGGTCACCTGTTCCTTGGCCAGAAGTTCTTCCGTACCCGGCATCATATCGTGGAGCATGCCACGCCATCTTAATTCTTCTACAAAATTCATCGAATGAGATTATCTAAAATTATTTAAACGATTATATATCCATATCATACTAAAGACCTAAAAATCATTTAGTCTCCGCAAAAGTACGACACTTTATTCGAAGAAACAACTCTTATTGTTTAAAAAAGACTTTGCTTATATTTCCCCGGATCGCTTCCGAGAGTTCTCCCAATGAAACCCCACGCACCGCCGCAGCCTGTTCATACAGCCCGGCCACCGGAAGCGGACTTTCATCCGTCTCTATAAACAAATGATCAAGAGGAACCGCACGAAGGGCATCCGCCTGATACTTCTCGCCAAAAGAGAGATAAAATCCATGCTTCAGATACTCCTCCGCCAAAGCCGCTTTTCCACGAAATCCATGAATAATCCATGGATTCGAAGGGCGTAATGCCCCCCTCATTTTCAACAACTCATCCACAGCCTTTACCAAGTGAATAACCAAAGGCTTGTCCAGTTCCATAGACAGACGGGCCTGGAACGCAAAAATCTCCAGTTGCATGGACATGGGAGCGTTTGCCAATTTATCCAATCCAGCCTCGCCTACGGCAAGCACCCGGGGATGACGCAGCAACGAAAGGAAATTGTCTGAAAACCGTTTCGAAGAGATATCTTTTCCGGTTATGGATGAAGCAACGTACCACGGATGGATTCCCACCGAGTACCAGCCGCCTTCCTGCGGAACAAATGTTTCAGGATAACAGTTCACGATTGCCTCTCCCGGCATCTGTGGCAATCGGTGCGTATGTATATCGACAGGCAACCTCATGGAACGGGATCGTATCCGGAACCTCCCCAAGGATGGCAGCGCAGGACACGCTTCACGGCCAGATAAAGTCCTTTGAAAGGTCCATGTTTCTTTATAGCCTCCACTGCATATTGCGAACATGTAGGCGTAAAACGGCATGACGGCCCCAACATGGGCGAAATGCACTTCTGATAAAAGTAGATGGGAAGCAGCAAAAGATATGAAATCAACCGTTTCATACGCTCTCAGCAATGCGCGCCAAAGCAGTCTTCATTCGATTTTCTATAATGGAAGACTCCACCAACTGATCTGAAAGATAGATAAAAGCAATAGCCAGGCGACATTGCTTCTCTTCCAGCACACGCAGCAACTCATGCTTATTCATACGGTAAGCCTCCCTTATCTGGCGTTTGACACGGTTACGCTTCACGGCACGCTTGAACCGACGCTTCGATACACTGACAAGGATAGAAGCAGGTGCCTCCAATTCCTCTACAGACAGATATACCACCCGCAAGGGAAAGACTGAAAATGAACGGGAACCACCCGCAAACATCTTCTCTATAACTTTCTTCCGATTCAACCTTTCAGGTTTACGCAAAGTATTGGGCATATCTTTTTAGTTACGGGTTACGAGCTACCAGCCGGAGTCAAAGAACCTCTCCCCTTAAAAGGACACAAGCTACAAGTATCATACGCATTTGCAGCGCAGCCCACTTGTAGCTTGTAACCGGTAGCTTATAACTGATATATTACTTTCCTTTATTATTCTCCTTGATGAACATATCAAGCGCCGCCGTCATAGAAGGAGCCTGTACGCTGGGAGCCTCTAAATCCAGACGAAGCCCGGCATCACGAACCGCCTGCGCAGTAGTAGAGCCGAATGTCCCGATTTTAATTTCCTTCTGTTCGAAATCTGGGAAATTCTTCTTCAAGGCACTGATACCTGCCGGACTGAAGAACACCAGCATGTCATAGTCAAACTTTTCATCGGCACCAAAATCATTGCTTACCGTACGATACATGACAACTTCTGTATGCTGAATCTTGTTCTTGTCCAACAAATTCTTGATTTCATCCGTATGTACATCCGACATGGGAACCAAGTACTTTTCAGTTTTATGTTTTATAATTGCAGGCAATAAATCATCAAATTTTCCGGTATTTCCAAAGAAAATCTTGCGTTTACGATACTGCACATATTTTTGAATGTACAAGGCAATGGCTTCTGACACACAGAAATACTTCATTGTTTCCGGAATTGTCACACGTAATTCCGTACAAAGATGGAAAAAGTGGTCAATGGCATGACGCGATGTAAAAACGACAGCAGTGTGATCCAATATGGACACTTTCTGTTGTCTGAACTCTTTTGATGAAAGGCTCTCCACTTTGATGAACGGGCGAAAATCTATTTTCACACCGTACTTTTCGGCGATGTCGTAATAAGGAGATTTCTCTGATGCCGGTTTCGGCTGCGACACAAGTACTTTCTTTATTTTCAACGTCCTAAAATTTTATTATCAAAAAATCGTTTAGTTGTATCATTCCTTGATATAACATAAAACAAGGAATGATTTCAAGGGCACAAAAGTACAAAATTAAAAGTAATCCACCATATAAATTGTCACAAAAAAGCTTTAGCCACTTATAGAACATTAATATTTTAGCAAAAAAGGCTAAAAGCAATCCGATTATTATCGTAAGTTGCAGACTTAAATCGAAATACACTATAAACAAAACGAAAGGAAACAGAGCAAATCCCAAATAATAAAGTAGTGTCGAATAAGATTCCAGCCAAAGTGCCGTTGTACTTTCGTCAAAAAAAATCCAACCCAAAAAGGAATAGGCCACCCATTTCAGGAAAAGATAAAGAAGGCATACCCCTATATAGATGTTCAGCAAGAGAAAAGGGGGAACATGCTGCACCAATGCAGGTTGTACATCACTGAAATAGCTGAAGACAGCGACTCCGGCAAGCACACAAGTCTGCAGGATCAGCAGCAACAGATAGCGCATGTCTGCCGCAGTGGAAGTAGCAAATATGCTGGTACGTTCACGGTGCAACAAAAAATCCTTTACCAGTTGCAACAGAAACTTACGGCTACGGGACAGGACATAAGACGACAGAAAAAAGCAACACAAGAGAATGGCGGTAATGCCGTCATCCATTCGCGGAGAATAAGGAATAGGAATTCCCTCCGGACCTGCCGTCATCCAGGCTATCAGCAGATTCATCATATCGCCGCAAACTTACGGATGGAAGCATCCCATAAAGGGGTGGTATGTATCAATTCGACAGCCTCTTGCGGTGTCCGGGCCACATGCCAGATAGCACCATGCTGTTGACGCATAAAGTTCTCGTCCACAGCCCGGTGGAGCATATCAAGCAACGGATCAAAGTAGCCTTTTGTATTCAGTATGACAACCGGATTGAGATAAAGTCCCAGTTGCTTCCAAGTAATGACTTCAAGCAGTTCCTCTAAAGTACCGCAACCACCGGGCAAGGCAATAACGGCATCACTCAAGTCCGCCATCATCTTCTTTCGCTCATGCATGCTTTCCACCTCCCGAAGCTCGGTCAGCCCCGTATGGTGCCATCCCTGCTCTACCATGAAACGAGGTATTACACCGGTCACCTCCCCTCCTGCCGCCAGCACTGCATCCGCCACAGCAGACATCAACCCCATATTGCCTGCCCCGTTAACCAGACGGATACGCTGCCGCCCCAGCAGGGTACCCAGTTCGTGGGCAGCATCAAAATAAACCGGATCAATCTTCGTGCTTGATGCACTGTAAACGCATACGGAAGTTATCTTATTCATCGTATTCTTACTCTACCTTAATAATATGTGTACAAAGGTACGTGATTTCAAGGAGATTTGAAACAGAGGCAGATATCTTTCCTATTTCTTGTCTGCTATTTTTTGTGTTCGGGAAATCCGTCTTGTTCCACAAAGTATAGCAGAACCGATGTTTTTACTTGAAAAAGCTGTCCCGGAAAATTACAGATAGAAGGTAAAAGACAGATTGTCAATGAAGCTAAGCAAAAAAACAAACTCCCTGCCCACATCTGATGACATAAGCAGGGAATCATTTAGTTTGGCGGTAAGTTAGCAATAAAAAGAGCCTTCTTGAAATAACCAAACTGTATAAAGAATATTAGTAAATTAAGAAAATCATATCATACAATGATAAGTTATTATATAATTTCAAAAGAACCAAAAACAAAACAATAACAATTTCTACGACCCAGAGATATTTTATCGACATATTCTGAATCAGAAAATAGTCAACAAGTAACATTAGTCCAAAATCCAATATAGCAGCGCCTATTACCAAGAAAAACATAGGAGTCCAACCACTTTGTACAATTTTCTGCATCAACAGAATTGACAGCATGAGCATAAAGATATGTACAGGCCTGATTTCTCTTATTATTCTCATTTTATCTTTTTTTCATTCTTTGCATATATATCCCACTAGGATTAAACCTAATTATCGATTGAAAAGAATCGCCTGGAATAATGGGTCTTTGATTCTTCACTATAATATATGAATCCCCAATACCATAATCAAGAGGTATTTTACGAGCTTTCATATCATAAGTTTTAAGTCCGACACCTTCCATAGCTCTTTGTACTGTAGTCGTACAATTATTTCCGAGAAAATCATACTCTTCATTTTGGCTTATTTTAACGAATGTATTTCTCATCTCAGTATCTTGCTCTCTTGTTGTTGGGATTATGTATCCTTCATTAAATCCATAACTATTGATAGATTTATCATCTTTATCACCTGCGGAGTTATAAAGACTTTCAAAGAATTCACGTGGACTAGCAAAATCCCCGACAGCAATATCATCAAATCTTCTACCACCAGAAAATTTTCCCGAAACATAAACATTATCCCCATTGACTGAGAAATATTGCCACTTATTGTCATTGTTCTGAATTAACATAGCCATATGCATACCTTCACCATGGTTCAGAACAACTATACTATCCCCATTCACGTCAATATTTCCAACCGGATTATTAGCCCCATACTGATACGGTGATAGTGAGTGATATTTATCAGCAAACCTGTCTGCTGTCGTAAACCTCCCCAACGCCGCATCATAATACCGTGCACCATAGTCATGCCAGTTCAAGCCCTTATTCGCATCATACTCCTTACCATTATACTTGTAAGGCTGAACATTCGTAGTACTCACAAATACACCTCCGAAAGGATAGTAGTGGTTGGTTTCCTCCACTCTCCGCTTCCGTGCCGTCTCGTCGCGGTATATTGTCATACGGACATTTCCCTGATGGTCTTTCAGGCAGTAGTGATAGCGGAGGTTGTTTAGGGACACATATCCTTCCTCCGTCAACAGGAACTTGGCGGTACCGTTTTCATAGATCACGTTTGTGCAGTAGTCCGTTGTGGTGCTGGCACCGCCTATGCCATGCACTGCCCGAAGTTTCGTTCCGTCCGCGGCATATGTATAGGTGATCCGGTTTCCGTCAATGAAGGTCACCGCACCGGGCAAATTTAAGCAATTATATGATATGCCCGCAATTCCCTTGTTTAAATCTTTAGTTAAATTACCGTTCGCATCATAGGCATACTCATTATCCTGCTGCACGGCATCCTTGAACTTGAAGCAGCCATTGCGGGCGGATCCCGTTGCGGTGTCGTAATACAGATTTTTGCGAATTTTGTTCCGCTGATGCCCGTCACCAGATGCGGACATTATAGGCATAAGCCAGCTTGTTTGCATCAGAGCCGTACAATGATGTCGATTGCAGGCATCCCAGAGAATTGGAACTTTCCCGTTGAACAGGCCGTAAACGATTATGATGGAGGTGTGTCAAAACTGATAAAAGAACGCAAATTACACAAATTACGCAAAAAAGCGAATCTGATAATCGCTGATTATCAGTAGTCATTAAAAAGCAGGGGTTATGTAATTCGTGTTATTTGTGCTCTAAATCTTTATTTTGACACACCTGCATCATTTGGTTTGGCGAATCAAAGGTTTTTATAAATCAATATTCAAGCCAAAAATAATCAGGGGTGCGTAAAGTATCCCACAACAAAATACCAGCACTGGAGCTACATGAAATTGCAATATTGGGAATATTGTCAATCCGGTATCGAAACGTACTATCTATGACTTTCTTTCCACGATACAATACTGTGTCTAGAGCTATGACACGTATCTTTATTTTCAGACTGTCGTATTCGCTCTTGTCAAAACATGCAACTTCCATACCAATCCAATCTTCATAATAAATTAGTTCTTGGTCATTGGTTTTATTTATATACATACCTTTAAATACTAAGCTGTCATTTACCCAACATTTTATATAATCTTTACCGGTACGCTCTTTAAAACCTGTAGAAACTAAAATCATAAAATCATTTTTTGGAATCGAATGTTCAACACATCCCATCAACACAGTAAATATGGTCACAAAAATAAATATACGTGTCTTCATTTTATTGCCTCTTTTTAAGCCTTTGTATCCAGTTTGGAATATGCCTGTTCAACTTGTTATGAATATAATTATCTCGAATCGTCTGTATCTGAGAACGGTTCAGTAGAGTCGCTTTAAGATAATCTCCATCTTCCTTCTGAATTATGAATTTCTGTGTCATCAAGTTCTCCAAATCCATTGTATGATCCAATCCTCCAGAGTGACCAAGTTCATGAGCAAAAGTCCGATTATCATTATTGTTCAGCATATTGGAAACTGCTTTCGTTCCAATTTTTATATCCAGACTGTTTCTATAAGCTTCAGCCATAACTACACTACTGGTAGTTTTTGTCAATTTATCTTGGTTGACAATCAGGAAAACGGGTTCATTGTCCTTTATATCATAATACCGTGCACCATAGTCATGCCAGTTCAAGCCCTTATTCGCATCATACTCCTTACCATTATACTTGTAAGGCTGAACATTCGTAGTACTCACAAATACACCTCCGAAAGGATAGTAGTGGTTGGTTTCCTCCACTCTCCGCTTCCGTGCCGTCTCGTCGCGGTATATTGTCATACGGACATTTCCCTGATGGTCTTTCAGGTAGTAGTGATAGCGGAGGTTGTTTAGGGATACATATCCTTTCTCCGTCAACAGGAACTTGGCGGTACCGTTTTCATAAATCACGTTTGTGCAGTAGTCCGTTGTGGTGCCGGCACCGCCTATGCCGTGCACTGTCCGAAGCTTCGTTCCGTCCGCGGCATATGTATAGGTAATCTGGTTTCCGTCAATGAAGGTCACCGCACCGGGCAAATTTAAGCAATTATATGATATGCCCGCAATTCCCTTGTTTAAATCTTTAGTTAAATTACCGTTCAGAAGGTATAAGTGGTGGACGTGATGTCATAACCTCCCAACAGATTGCTACGCACCGTCTTCACCACACGCCCTTTGATGTCATAGTAGTTTGCCGAGTAAATCTTAGCGTTGCTGCCAAAGACAGTGATGACGCACCCTCCTGCCTGGAGAGTCCATCCAAGACCAACCCAAGTGGCCTCTTGTGCCACTCGTGTTCCGTCCGTATGATAGGATAGCGTAATGGGGAACTTCTTTCCGTCAAGATCAATCTCATAAACAGGAATGCTAAGGCTGGCCTGTCCCACATAGTTACTGGTCGGTATCATCCCGAATGTTCCCAATGACGCCGCATTGGGAGATACAGAGACAATCCGGAGGTTCGTTTCAGGATTCTGGGAATATAAGACTGTTGCCCCCAACAGAAGGGACAGCAATAAAAATAAGGAAATTCTTTTCATACTAGTCAATGTTTGTAATGGTTGTTTTTTGTCAGTGCTATAATTGAAGATTTCAGGGGGCTATTTCTCAAGCCCCCTAAATAACCTCATCAGCAGCCTACCTCCGGATTATAGCGGCGGCATCGCCTGCACGCCCAACATACTGGCTATGGTGGCAACGATGGTGCCTACAATTTTCAGGATATCTTTCCAAGTCTCTTTACTAATTTTCATAATGTTCTGTGTGTTTAATGATTCTATAGATTTTTACTGACCTCGAAGCACGGGCACTGTTTCACCCACTCTCCGGGTTCCACCGTTCCGTCTCCGTCCCGGTCCGGGCTCAGGTCCCGGTGACCGCATACGCGGGCATCCTTGAACAGCTTTAGCAGCCGGTGTACCAACAGGCGCAGCGCCGAGCGTTGTTCCGGTGTACGGGTGTCTTTGGGATTTCCGTCAGCGTCCAGCCCTCCCTCATAACAGATGCCTATCGAGTGGGCATTCTGCCCCTTCACGTGCGCGCCGGGCAGTTGCAGGGGGCGGCCGTCGAATACGCTTCCGTCCCTGCGGATGTAGTAATGATAGCCGGTTCCACGGAATCCGCGGCGGCGGTGCTCTCTCTCCAGAGCTTCGGGAGTAAGCGCATAGCCTTCCCGTGTGGCGCTGCAATGCACCACGATGTAGTTGATTTTTCGCATGATGATTTTGTGTTTCAAGACAGGATTTAAAAAGAAAGCCGCCGCCTTTTCCTTGCCGGCCAGTAGAGGCGGCGGCTTTCCGGCTACAATCAGCCTAGCGGATTCTCGTTTTCGTCTCCGTCGTTACCGCCCGCACCGGTACCGCCTGAAGCAGTGTCCGCATCCGGCGCATAGGCTACAAACTTAACGCCAGTCACCATCGCGCGGGTGGCAACGGTGCGGTTGGCATTCTTGGTAGTGCTTGGCTGGAAACGTACCGTGACCGTAGCCTGTGCAGGTGATACCTTCGCCGCACTCTCCACACCTTTCCCTGTAGATTTCATCACAAGGCGGAAAGTGCCAAGTCCATCCAGAGTCACACTCTCGGAAGCGTGCAAATGGGTGGTCATCACCCTTACCAGATTGTCGAGGGTATTCTTTGTATCCCCCTTGGTAAGAGAGGAGTATTCCGAAATTTCCTGCGCCACCTGGTCCGTCGTCACATGCCCCTTCAGCACGACGCGTGGATAGAATAGTCTTTGTTTGTTCTTGTTCTCCAATACAGATTGGAATGCTTTGTAAAGTACAGGCATAATAATTTTGTTTTAATTGTGTTAATAGAATAATTTTGTTTTGTGTCTTAAGCTTAACCACACTGCAAATATAAGGGTCTTTCAACTCTCCGGAAAATAAAAACCGTGATTTTATTCACAAATATAATACTTACAAATTCACGACATGAAAACAGGCAATCTACCGGCACAAGCTCAGCAGATATTTCCCGGGCTGCCGTATTTTTCCGTGGCTTTCACGCAAAGCGCAAAAACCTTTCCACAAGGGATGCCCGATGATGCCGAAGTTACTTTTGAAAATGATGGCACACTGCTCCTGTGGCGGAATGCGATATTGTCGCATATTGAAAATCAATCCGTCCAAGTTGCGTTGAAGTCCGTCCCGAGGAGGTTGCAAAGCATTGACATCGGCGTCCGTCCACTCTCGACGCACATGTTTGCCGGAAGCCGCACCTTGTTCACCGAGTCCGTTTTCTGTATTTCCGCTACCCTGCCGGAAAGAAAAATTATCCTCCCCTCCGGTCTGTTCCTCCGCAGGCACGGAGCCTGCGCCCGCAGTTCCCCCGGTTTCGGGGGAACTATAGAGGAGGGAGTTTTCTTTGGTTTGCTGTGCTATGCTGTGCTGTGCTATGCTTTGTGTACCATTGGCGGCTTTTCCTGCATTTTCCTGCTGAAAATGTTCCGCACCGGAGATAATTGTAACATTATCGGGAGTGACAGGTGCAATTGCGGGAACAACAAGTGCGTCGGCGGAAGCAGCAGGAACATCGGAAACAGCAGCAGGAGTGTCGGCAGGTAATAAATTGTAACGGCTGTCTATCAAAACGGAACTGCGCCGCTTGGTGATGAAAAGGTATTGCCGCTGAATGTCGGCAGACGTCAGGATGTGATACTTTCCGAAAAGTTCAGAGCTGAAGAGCCCGTAATCCACGGCAAGACGGATGATGCGCTCCACGTCGGCAGACTCCTGCTGATAAAGGTTGTCCGCAAGGTCGTCGTAAAAAAGAGAATCGGACCGCACATAGTAGCCCTCACCCGAATAGACGCTGCAAAGCGCCTGTAGCAGTACCGCCAATGCAGAATCGCCCTCGCGCTTCATGATGCGCCGCACCAGGCGGTCCTGCATGAAATCTGTATTCAAGGGGAAATAGTCAAGCCCCCGTTTTTTTATTCTGGACACGATGATTGATGATTAATGATTAATGACTGGAAATATCCTCTTCACGCAAACGTTTTCTCTTGCGGGCCACACTTTCTTTCACCACCTGCCAAGCATGCATTATGAGCGCCATACGCAGGGCGCGGTCTGCGGTTTCGGTGATTACGGGATAACGGTGCGTATGTTCCGCAGCCTGCACATGGTAATAGCGCACGTTACTGGCTGCGCGACGGCACTCTTTGCAGTAGCGGTCCGGGCGTTGCGTATTTTTCTCAATGTAGAAGGCTTCCAGAGGAAGTTCTTTGCGGCAGCATCCGCAGAAGGAAGTTTCGGGTATCAGTTTCTGTTTCATAATAAGAACTTTTATCAATTATAATTTTTTATTGCTTGGTTGTATCTATAGATTCGGCATGCCAAGTCTATATATCCAATGTGCCGTATCTATAGATCCGGTGTGCCAGAACTATATATCCGGCAGATTGTATCTATATGTCCGGCATGTCACATCTATACAGGCCTTTTCCATAAAGATCCTCTCCTTTTATTTGCATTTATAAAACATCTTATGTATTTTTGCTCCCACAAAGGTAATATTGTTTTCATTTATAAAACAAATCATTTAGACCGGTTTTCTTAAAAAAAACAATAACTCAATATGGATGAAGGGTTAACACACTCTGATTTTTTTACATATTAAAAACAAGCAATCATGATTATCACAAGCGATTCGCCTTTCAATGCCGCAGAAATCGTAAAGCGCGCCAAACTGGTGAAAGATTTCAAGACAGACAGTGAGTTAGCTGCCTTTTTAGGCATCTCGCGCTCCACCCTAAGCAACTGGACAGCCCGCAACAGCATAGATTTTCCACTGATACTGAAGCGCTTCTCTGATATAGACTACAACTGGTTGCTGGCAGGCAAGGGTACTCCCATGCATCAACCTGTATTTTGCAACAGCGAATTGGCGAAGGGAGAGGTGGAAATCATTCACAATCCTAAAACTCCCGAATGTATAGATGACCGCAGCGTGACGCTCTACGACATTTCCGCCGCCGCCAACCTCAAGACAATGCTTGCGGACCGCCCGCAGTACGCCTTGGGCAAGATACTCATCCCCAACGTGCCCCAGTGTGACGGCGCCGTCTATGTGAGCGGTGACAGCATGTACCCCATCCTGAAAGCGGGTGACATCGTGGGCTTCAAATCCATTTCCAGCTTCAGCGACGTGATTTACGGCGAAATGTACCTCGTATCCTTTGAACGTGGCGGTGACGAATACCTGGCTGTGAAATACATCAACCGTTCCGAACAGGCGGGATGCCTCAAACTGGTGAGCTACAATACGCACCACGACCCGATGGACCTGCCTTTGCAAGCCATCAACGCCATGGCGATTGTGAAATTTTCAATAAGGAAAAATATGATGATGTAATGACCGGGCAACTTTTGTCCGATATCATGGCAGTGGCGGGGCCCTTGGCATGGGATGCCCGGTAAAGGAAGAAACCAAAAGCTGCCGCTTCCATTCTGGAAAATCCAGAACAGAAGGGCAGCTTTCTATATAAATAGCTGTAAAGCTATGCTGATTATAAACCGAATGCGGCTTTCACCTTGTCCACGTAGTCCAGTTTCTCCCAAGTAAAGAGTTCCACCTCTATATCCTTGTCACCTTCGTAGCGCGACTTGAAATGCTTGACGACAGTCTGCGGTTCACGTCCCATGTGTCCGTAAGCGGCAGTTTCCTGATAGATAGGATTGCGCAGCTTCAAACGATCTTCGATGGCCTTCGGACGGAGGTCGAACAACTCGTCCACCTTCTTCGCAATCTCACCGTCACTCATCCGCACATGGCTGCGGCCGAAAGTATCCACAAAGATATTGATAGGACGAGCCACGCCGATGGCGTAACTAACCTGTACCAACAACTCATCTGCCACACCGGCAGCTACCAGATTCTTGGCAATGTGGCGGGCAGCGTATGCGGCACTGCGGTCCACCTTCGAGGGGTCTTTGCCAGAAAAAGCGCCGCCACCGTGTGCACCTTTGCCTCCGTAAGTATCCACGATAATCTTACGGCCTGTCAGACCGGTATCTCCGTGAGGGCCACCGATTACGAACTTGCCTGTAGGATTGACATGATAGGTGATGCGGTCATTGAACAGAGCCAATACCTTCTCCGCATGGATAGAAGCAATCACACGGGGCATCAGAATCCCGATCACATCTTCTCGGATCCGGGCAAGCATCTCCTCGTCAGCCTTCAGCTGGGCTGCCTCACTGTCATCGGCAGGTTGTATGAAGTCGTCATGTTGGGTAGAAACCACAATGGTATCAATTCGTACGGGCGTGCCGTTATCATCATATTCAATGGTCACCTGGCTCTTGGCATCGGGACGGAGATAAGTCATCTGCTCACCTTCACGACGGATGTCTGCCAGAACTTGCAGGATGCGGTGCGCCAAGTCCAGCGAAAGCGGCATGTAGTTTTCCGTTTCGTTGGTGGCATAACCGAACATCATGCCCTGGTCACCGGCGCCTTGTTCCATAGGATCCTGCCGCTCTACACCACGGTTGATGTCGGGGCTTTGCTCATGGATGGCGCTCAGTACACCGCACGAGTTGCTCTCGAACATATACTCGCCTTTGGTATAGCCTATTTTCTTGATTACTTCACGTGCAATGAGCTGGAGGTCAACGTACGCTTTGGTTTTCACTTCACCGGCCAGTACTACCTGTCCGGTAGTAACCAGAGTTTCGCAAGCTACTTTCGAACTGGGGTCGTATGCCAACAGTTTGTCAAGCACAGCGTCCGATATTTGATCGGCCACTTTGTCGGGGTGTCCTTCAGACACCGATTCGGATGTGAATAAATATCCCATTTCAGTTGAGAATTGATAGTTGATAATTGATAATTCAACGAATGGCGGAAGGAGGTGTGTGGAGTAGATGCATCCGGCACACAAACGTGCCGTCAGAAAAGGATGTGTTTTAGCATTTTTTTCTGTGGTTGCAAGCTACTCAAATCTTTCCACATATCATTTCAAGAGTGCAAATTTAGCTGTTTTTCCTATATATGATATATATTTGCAAGCAGTATTAACATTATATAGCTAAACATGAATCACCTTACCACCTATTTTCATCATAGGGATTGGAAACAAATATTTGCATACGCCATCTCATTTTTGCTTTTCGGCATGCTACTAGACTTTTTTACCATGAGTCCTGACAGCACTTTCAGCATCCGGAAAATAATCGCCGGAATAATCGGCAGTTTTCTCTTCGGACTTCTCATCGCACCGGGAAAAAGGAAATGAACCTCATCGGAACTCCAGAGTCCGGCAATCTGCCTCCAATTCCAGCAGTTCCTTCTTGGCAGCCAGACCGCCTGCATATCCGGTCAGCTTATGGTCACGTCCGATGACACGGTGGCAAGGAACGAAGATAGAAATAGGGTTTGCCCCGTTGGCAGCCGCCACGGCACGCACGGCTTTCGGTTCTCCGAGCCTTTGCGACAATTCACCATAAGACAGGGTTTTTCCATAAGGGATATTCTGCAGTTCCTGCCACACTGACTTCTGAAACTCTGTGCCTACCAAGAGCAACGGAATGTCGAACGTTTTCCTCTTGCGGGCAAAATATTCATCCAACCGGACAACCGCTTTTGCAATCACTTCGGAACTGCCCGCTTCATAACCGGCCTCCAGTGACTTTTGTATTCGCTTGTCAATCATGGACCTGCGCTTTTCATTCACCCAATCGCATAGACAAAGTCTATCCTCAAACGAGCCGAGTATCAATTCGCCGCAGGGAGATTGGTAATACTGAATCAGAATGGTCTGCATACACTTTCTTATTTTTGAAGTCTCCGCAAAGATAGATATTATCTCTAAAAATCCCTATCTTTGCATCCGAACCTATTCTAAATATCATCATGAGAAAACTGATTTTACTATGCCTGCTCCTGCTGGCATCTACCCTGGGACGAAGCCAGGAAAAGAATGAATTCACCGTATTGCAATGGAACATCTGGCAAGAGGGAACAAAAGTACCCGGAGGATACGACGCCATCGTGAACGAGATTGCACGCCTCAAACCGGACTTCGTGACTTTCAGCGAAGTAAGGAACTACCGCAACACCCGATTTTGCGACCGCATTGTACAGTCATTGAAGGAAAAAGGAGAAACCTACTATTCCTTCTACAGCTACGATTCCGGACTATTGAGCCGCCACCCCATCACCGACTCTCTGACCGTCTTCCCCGAAAAGGACGACCACGGAAGCATATACAAGATGACAAGCCGCATCAACGGACATAAGATAGCCGTCTATACAGCCCACTTGGATTATCTGAACGATGCCTACTACAATGTACGCGGTTACGACGGCTCCACTTGGAAAGAAATTCCCATACCGCAAACAGTACGCGAAGTACTTGAAGTAAACGACGCCTCCCTGCGCGATGATGCCACCCGGGACTTCATAACCGCTGCCCGCCGGGACATCGAAGAAGGTACAATTGTCATTCTGGGTGGAGACTTCAACGAACCTTCCCACCTGGACTGGATACGCGAAACGAAAGACCTCTATGACCACAACGGCCTCATCATTCCCTGGACCGTACCCCTGCTGCTTGACAACAATGGTTTTATAGATACCTACCGCACGTTGTATCCTGATGTGTTGGCCTGCCCGGGGTTCACCTTCCCTGCCGACAATCCGTTAGTCAAGGTGGAAAACCTTACCTGGACCCCAAAATCCGATGAACGGGACCGCATAGACTATGTGTTCTACTACCCCCACCCTGCCATCCGGCTGAAAGACGCCGTAATTTTCGGACCGCAAGGCAGTATTGCCAAAAGCCGGCGGATAACGGAAAATACCAAAGACAAATTCCTGTTGCCGGAGGGCGTATGGCCTACCGACCATAAAGGACTGCTTGTGACCTTCGGAATAGAGCCTTGACCATAAATCCCAGAGACTGCCCTACAACAATTCTTGCATTGTTTTTTTCAATACAGGATGCACCACATCGGGAGCAATCTCCGCCAAAGGCTCCAGCACAAAACGGCGGTCTTGCATCAACGGGTGGGGAAGTTGCAGCCCGGGAACGTCCAACAGGACAGGAGTACCGTCACCGGCAAAACAGAGCAGAAGGTCAATGTCTATCACACGGTCACTATATGCACCATTGACAGACTTATGGATACGTCCCATCTCAAGCTCGATCTCTTGAGTAATTTTCAGTATCTCTAAAGGAGAAAGCTGAGTCTCCACACAAAGGGCGGCATTCAGAAAAGTATGCTCCGAAGTAAATCCCCACGGAGCAGTAGCATAAAAAGCGGAAAGGGAAATCACTTTCCCTATCCGCTCCTTTATCTTTTGAACGGCGGTACGGAGATGCTGCTCCTTGTCGCCGAGATTGGTTCCAAGACCGAAATAAATAGTCATAACCGGATTATCTGTCTGTAATCAGCATCGCATCACCATACGTACCGAAGCGATAATCTTCCTTCAACGCAACATTATACGCTTCCATTACCTGTTCGTAACCGCCAAAAGCAGCCACAATCATCAGCAGGGTGCTGAGCGGCATGTGAAAATTGGACACCATGGCATTGGCGACAGTGAAATCATACGGCGGGAAAATGAACTTATTGGTCCAGCCTTCATATTCTTTCAGATGCCCGTCCGTGCTGACAGTACTCTCAATGGCACGCATCACGGTAGTACCAACGGCACAAACCTGTTTATTTATATCTTTGGCATGATTCACAATCTTCACGGCCTCACTGTTTACAATCATCTGCTCGGAGTCCGTCTTGTGTTTCGTCAAGTCTTCCACATCGATATCACGGAAATTGCCCAAACCGGCATGCAACGTGATATAGGCAAAGTCGATTCCCTTGATCTCCATACGCTTCATCAATTCACGGCTGAAGTGCAGACTGGCAGTAGGAGCTGTTACAGCACCCTCGTTACGGGCAAAGATAGACTGGAAACGTTCCGAATCTTCCGGCTCGACAGGACGATTGACGATGCTGTGCGGAAGCGGCGTTTCTCCCAATGCATAGAGTGCTTTCTTGAACTCGTCATGCGGTCCGTCATAAAGAAAACGGAGAGTACGCCCGCGTGAGGTAGTGTTGTCAATTACCTCGGCCACCATAGAATCGTCATCACCGAAATAGAGCTTGTTTCCGATACGGATTTTACGTGCAGGATCCACCAATACATCCCACAAACGCAGTTCTTCGTTCAACTCGCGCAATAAGAACACCTCGATACGGGCACCGGTCTTTTCTTTGTTTCCGTACAGGCGGGCAGGAAATACCTTGGTGTCGTTGAAGACAAATACATCCTTATCATCGAAATAGTCCAAGATGTCCTTGAACATCCGGTGTTCGATTTCACCTGTCTTTCTGTGAAGCACCAACAGGCGCGATTCGTCTCTGTACTTCGCAGGGTGCAAAGCGATCTTCTCTTCAGGAAGTTTGAATTTAAATTGCGACAGTTTCATAATTATTTGAGTTTTTAAATTTATTTATTGCACTTCTATCTCTTGCCTCTCTACCCACTCCTTAAAATCGAGCGGATCAAGGCAGTCTTCTATACGGATATCGCCGACACGGGTACGCTCAAGGGCGGTAAGATGTGCACCGCTGTCCAAGGCCAGCCCGATATCACGGGCCAAGGCACGGATATAAGTACCTTTACTGCATACCACACGGACTTTGATTTCCGGCAAGTTACATTCCAGCAATTCTATTTCATCAATCACCAGCAACTTGGGCTTCAGCTCCACTTCCTCTCCCTTGCGGGCAAGGTCGTAAGCACGTTTGCCATTCACCATACATGCCGAAAAAGCGGGCGGCACTTGTTGTATCTCGCCCACGAACTTCTTCAACGCCCCTTCCACCAACTCACGGGTAATGTGTTCCGTGGGATAGGTAGCATCTATCTCATGTTCCAAATCATAGGAGGGAGTAGTGGCACCCAAGCGGATGGTAGCAACATACTCTTTGGTATGATACTGGAATTCTTCAATGCGTTTGGTAGCCTTGCCTGTACAGACAATCATCACCCCCGTAGCGAGAGGATCCAGCGTACCGGCATGTCCTACCTTCAGTTTCTTTACACCTATCCGCCGGCAAATGTGATAACGCGCATGCCCCACAACTTTGAACGATGTCCAGCCCAACGGTTTATTGAAATACAGAACTTCTCCTTCTTTAAAATTCATCATTACATTACCTCCAGATTATGCCCTGTCAGCAACAAGATCAGAATCAACCCTCCAACAATGATGCGATACCAGCCGAATGCTTTGAAACCGTACTTCGTAACAAAACTGATAAAAAACTTGATAGCAAGCAACGCCACTACAAAAGCAACCACATTACCAATAATCAATGCGGACATGTTGTTCATGATAATTTCCGTTCCTCCATCCAGGAAAAGTTTCAAAATCTTATAAGCCGTAGCCGCAAGCATAGTAGGTACGGCCAGAAAGAATGAAAATTCGGCCGCCGCCTTACGAGTAAGCTTCTGTGACATACCGCCTACAATGGTAGCCATGGAACGTGAAACACCCGGTATCATGGCTATGCACTGAAACAAACCGATGCTGAAAGCCTTTTTCTCTGTCAATACCGTATCTTCACTGCCTTTCGAGAAAATCTTATCGCAAAACAGCATGAATATGCCACCGACCACAAGCATCACGGCTACTACCGTCACACTTTCCAACATTGCGTCAATCTTGTCGCTGAACAGGAAACCCAGTATGGCAGCCGGAACAAATGCTACCAACAACTTCCAATAGAAATCGAACTTATGCAAGAAACGTCCCAGACCGGATGCCCCTTCAGGCAAAGGCGTGTGATTCAAGCGGAAGAACCGTTTCCAATACAGACACACTACCGACAGGATAGCCCCGAACTGAATAATCACCGTAAATGCTTTCACAAACTCAGTGCTCTCCACACCCAACATATTTTGGGTAATAATCATGTGTCCGGTCGAAGAAACAGGCAGAAACTCCGTCAAGCCTTCGACAATAGCAATGATAATTACCTCAAGAGTACTTAAATCTTCCATAGTTATTCCTTAACCTCCTCTTTTGTTTTCGGCTTACGCAGCACAGCATATATCATGAACACGAAGCCCAGAAGACATACTACCGGAGCTACTTTGATACGTCTCACACTAAAGATATCCGGCTCAAAAGTCGTCGGTGTGGACGAGGGGCCGGTCATCAGGATAAAACCGAGGATTACCACCGCCATACCGATGGCAAGCAGGATAAAGTTGGTCTTATCAAAAGCGAATTTTTGTTTATCCATCTGTTTTTTTTTATGATTTGACTATTTACAATTTATTGCCTATATATAATACAACGTGCTTGCTTTCATCTTTAAATATTTATTAATGGAAAGCAAGGCACACAACCAGGTGATAAGCACCCCAAACACAAGTACGGACACTGACACCAGCAACATGACATTGGGCGTAATAACCCGTATCAAATCCGGTTCATAGGAAACCAGCCAATAGGCAGCTCCCCACAAAATACCATCGGCAACCGCGGCAGACAGCACACCGATCCAGAAGTTACGGCGCAAAAACGGACGCCGGATAAAACTCCAGCTTGCCCCCACCAACTTCATGGTGTGGATGAGGAAACGCTTGGAATAAATGGCAAGTCGGATCGTGTTGTTTATCAGCGCAAAAGAGATAAATGTCAGTATCACCGCCAAACCTAGAAGCATCAAGCTGATGTTGCGGATATTATCGTTGACGGCATCTATCAGATCCTTCTGATAGAGTACCTCCTGGATATTGGTATTCTTCTTTATCAGTTTCTCTATCTTGGCAATGCTGTCCGAGTTGGCATAATCGGAATGCAACTTGATTTCAATGGATGCAGTGAAAGGATTATAGCCCAAGAATTCCTGCGGATCCGTACCCATAGCTTCCGTCTGCTCGCGGAGAGCCTGCTTTTTGGAGATATATTCCGTCTCTTTCACGAAAGCCTCCTTATCCAACTTCTTCTGTAGCTTCAGGATCTCGCTCTCCTTCATGTCGTCACTGATGAGGATGGAGAAGTTGATATTCTCCTTTACATAGATGGAAAGATTGTGGGCAGCCAACACAAAGAACACGACCAACCCCAGCAACAACAGCACCAACGTCGTGCTTATGCTGGACGTGATGAACTGCATATCAAAATAGGATACCGAATGGTGCTTTGCCTTCATTGCATTAATTGATGGTTGATAATTAATAATTAGTTCTTTTTCCGGAAGACATAAATCATGGAACTGCTGCGCTCTTTCTTCACCAGTGCACTGAACCAAGCCAGTGTACCGGTTATCATTCCCCGCAGGAAGGTGCAAGAATGCCTCATGTGTTTTTCCGTCAACATCGATACATAAAAAGCATCGAACGGCATGGGATGCCTCTCCGCCATGATGAATCCATGTTTGGAACCAAACTGCTGGATGGTGCCCGGTGTAAAATGCCACAGGTGACGGGGAACATCGTATGCAGCCCAGTATGCCCCATACTTCTGCGCATCGAACGAAGAGCAGTTAGGTACAGCAACAATCAACACGCCCTTGTCGGTCAGCAGGGAATTCAAGGTCTCCCAAACTTCATTCAGATGTTCCAGGTGCTCCATGACATGCCATAGGGTAATCACATCGAAGCTGCCGGGTGCGAAGTCTTTCAAAGCCGTATCGGGGCGTACCTCCAAATTAAAATGCTCTTTAGCAAAAGCACGCGCCTGCGCACTCTTTTCCACCGCCTCCACCTGCCATCCACGACGCTGCATGGCATCTGCAAAATAGCCGGTTCCCGTACCTATATCCAGCAAACGGCCTTCCTTGCGGTGTGCTTCCCGGGCTACCAGGCGGGCTTTGCTTCCCAACATATAGCTGCGCACCCAATGGTAAACGGAGTTCATCACCCCTTTCTTTGTATCCGAATGTGAAATATAATCGGGAGTTTCGTAATAGCGGCCTATCTCAGCCTCTACCGGAAAATCCTGCGTGAAAAGAAACCCGCAGTCCCGGCAACGGCACAAGTGGAACATTTCGCCCGTGGCATAATGGTCAACACAAGTCAGGGCACGCTCAAGATGCGTTCCCCCGCATAACGGACAAGCTTTTATAGTGAATTTATTCATCGAACGTTCTGCCAATAAGGAAGTGCACCCCTACTGAACAAGGCACACCAAACCTAAATTTGGTACAAAATAACAAATAAAAAGTGATTTACAGGCCTTTTGTTAAGGAGATTTAAGAGTTAGCTCACGGGGTTGCTCTTGAATCTAAAAAAATTACCTTTGCCGTATCAAATAAACCGCATTTCATGAAATCAACCAGAACAATACTGCATTTAGCATTACTTCTGTTGGGATTGTACGCTTGTGACAACCGCCCGTTTCCTCATGCCATGCAAGTGGCGGATTCGCTTGCAAACACTGCACCCGACAGTGCAATAACCCTTCTGCAACAGATAGAAGACAGCATCCTCTCGGAACCCGAAGCAACTCGGGTGTATTATGACCTGCTACGCATCAAGGCGCAAGACAAGGCTTACGTCACACATACTTCAGACAGCATCATCCGGCAAGTAGTCTGCTATTATCGAAAGGAAAAAGACGAAAAGAACCTGCCCAAAGCACTCTATTACGCAGGACGGGTGTATAGGGACCTGGGGGATACACCTCAGGCGTTGGAGTATTTTCAACGGGTAATAGAGACTGCAAAAGGTAGCACAGACCATAAACTGCTAAGCAACGCATACAGCCAGATAGGAATGATTTTCCTCTATCAGGACATTTATGACAAAGCACCGGAAATGTTTAGAAAGGCCTATCACCATAACGCATTGGCAAAAGACAGTATCGGGATGGTGTACAGATTACGTGATATAGGCCGTTCCTACAGCACCCTGAAACAAGCAGACAGCGCCATCCATTACTACCGGCAAGCAGACAAGCAGGCAGAACGTATCAAAAACCTACGGCTAAGAAGCGTAGTAAATAGTGAATTGTCCGGCTATTATACTGAATTGGGGAGATACGAGGAGGCATATAAAGCGATGCAGATAGCAACATCATCAAAAAGAGGAAAGAAACTTCCTTTATATGCCATCAAAGCGCAATATTACGAACATACCAACCAGCCCGATTCTGCAATACATTACTATTCTCAATTACTATTCACGAACAACTACATTTATAAGCAGGGAGCCTATTGGGGATTATACAATATTGCAAGATCAAAAGGAAAAATAAATGAAATGCTGACGTATTTAGACCAATACTTAATGTACACAGATTCCGTACAAAATATGAATCAAGTAGAAACGATTCGTAAAATAAACGCATTATACGATTATCAACTAAGCCAGAAAGAGAATAGGAAACTAAAAATCCAAACTTTTCAAGAAAGAAGATTGAAAGTTATTTTCTGCATAGCTTTTGTTTTTTCAATACTCCTCTTTATTGCTTACCGAGAATACCATAAGAGAAAAGAGCAAGCCAAAAGAATACAACGACAAAAACTTGAAAGAATAAAGAAAGAACAATATCAGTTAAGCCTTGCCCAAATAGAAAAAAACAAAAAAGAAATCGAAATATTAGAGTTCTCTTTGCGAGAGGCAGAAACCACACAGAACCAGCTACAACAAGATTTGCTTAATGCACAGAAAAAGCTTATTGAAAAAAATAGTGAACAGATTGAAGCCAGACAAAAAGTACAAGACCAAGCAGAAGCTAAGCTAAAACAATCTGAGATTTATAAAAAATTTCATAGCGTGCTGAAAGGAGAAGAGGAAGAGAAAGAGGAAGAGAAAGAGGAAGTCAAAATAAACAATACCGATTGGCAGACACTGAATCAAGCAATAGACGAGACTTACAACCAGTTCAGCCAACGGCTACAAGAGCTTTATCCGATAACAGATATTGAGTTGAAAGTATGCCTTCTGCTCAAAATCAATCTATCTCCCCTGCAAATAGCTACTATAGCTACACGTAGCAAGCAAGCCATTAGCTCTATCCGCAAGCGCTTGTATAAAAAATTCTTCAATGAGGAAGGAAGTACAGAGCAATGGGATAACTTCATACAAGACTTTTAAAGTCAACTCCACCTTTCTGCATATTGCGTACCACTGCTGGGCACTTAGTCCCAGCTGATTTTCAATTGTTTATAATTTAGTTCTTTGACATTTTTGTAATCGCAATCAGTAAATATCTCTCTTACAGGTGTTTTATCCAGTAGAGAAAAGCTCAAAATTTGTAGAATTTCGTAGATTGGACGGTTGACTTTCAGTTCCACCTGCCAACGGTTCTTGTATAGCAAAGAAATTTCCTCTGCTGAGAGTTCCATGTTGTTGGTGATGAACACAAATTCTCTGTCCGGTTCTTCATCGTAGTATTTAACCCGCCGGAGTTTATCCGGATATGCTTTGAGCGATTTATACGTTTCAAGCATTCCAATCTGGTCACATTTTATTCCGGTTGTTTTATCGACTTCACGGGAATACATTCTACGGAATCTCATATTATCCTTTGCACGTGTAACGAAGTAAGCACCACAGGTGTGAAGCTTATGCAAACGGGGGAAGTCAACATATCCTTTATCCATGATATAGAAACTTCCCTTTTCATAACTCAACTCATCCAGCATGTTTACGTCATGTACTTTAGCATTGGTTACCAGTACGATTGTCGGTATGGAAGTCTTTACATCATACAAGGTATGAAGTTTAATGCCTCCTTTGTGTTTCCTAAATTCCGCCCACCAAAAAACATTCAGACAAAGGTCTATGGTGGAGGAATCAAAGGCATAAACATTACCGTCAACTTTCACCTCGAAGTCATTTTTGTTGCAGCTATTACGGGCTTCCGCAATCAGGGTATAAGCAAATTCTTCGTAGATACGATAATCTCTATTCCGGTTTGCTTTCCCCGGATTGGTACGGCTAACTGTTGCACCGAATCCCAAGTGATAGTACTTGTTCTTGTGTGCCTCAAGGCTGAGCATAAGGTCAAGCATGCTGTCTCGGGCGGTCAGTTGTCCGAAGATCATGCACAGCATCTGATTCCAACAGGTGAATGTTCTGATTTTCTTATTCCCGGAATACTTCTCTACCAAACGATCAAAGATACGACGGGGAAGAAAATCTGTAAGTTGAGCGAAGATATATTTGCCTTGATTCATTGTTTTGAGCTTTTGGGCAAAGCTAAAACAACTTTTCAATTCAAATCGTCACGCTTCAAAAAGATACATAACTATGCGATTATCAAAGATTTCAAAGAACGATATTTAATTTAAAGTGCCCACTAGTGATTGCGTACTATAAAGCGCATAGTACGCAATATGTAGTTGCGTACTATTTGCGTACCGTATTTTTAGGAAGTTTGTAATAAAGCACCATATCTTTGCCAAAAATTCTAAAATACAATACGTTATGAAAGGAACCTTATTCATTGCAGCAATTACTATTTTAAGCTGCCTACCAGCCTCATCTTTACATGCAAAAAAGAAAATCATTACATTAACAGAACATTTCACAACAGACAACAAAATCAAATGGGATGAAGAAGAGCGCTCCCTAATAGGCAACATCCCCTTCATCCTGCACAATCAAAACATCTTCTATATATATTCAGGAGTTTTGTTGGAAGAAGCAAAGCTGACCATCAAAGACAAATACAATCATATTGTATATACTACTATCGAAACCATGCTTCCACATGAAGAAAATGTATTCATTTTGAATATAGAAAAAGGGAACTATACAATCGAATTAGAATCTAAAGGAAGCATTTACTCTGGTTATTTCGAAATAACAGAATAAAAAGATTTTTTATAAAAAAATTAAAGAAAAAATGAGAAAAGTAATTTTATTTGCCGCATCCTTGTTCATACTTGGAGCGTGCTCAAATGATGCAGAAAAAGTCTTCAACAATGCAACAGAAATGAATGAAGGAGTAATCGACAATGCAGACTTGAATATCAGCATCAAAAAGGATAAAGACATGTTGGTTTTCAGCAACAACGAAGAATTCCAAAATGTAATATCTAAGTTGTATGCTCTTCCTACCACCAAAGGAGAATCTGCAAAATCGATTGATTCGTCTAATGAAAAGACGTATGATGATATGATCCAAACGCCGGATATAACCTTCAAAAGAAATGGCTTCTACTCTCTCTACGATTACTTTACAGACGCAATGAATGAAGCGGAAAGCTATTATGACAGACCCGGTGGTTATGAAGAATTTAAAGCCAAATATGCTATGCTTTATTTCCCGGAAGAAGGAGATGATTATTCTGCCTACCTACCCGTCAAAGACCAGAAAATTGCAAAATTACTAAATGCTAATGGTGAAGTCTCCATTAATGGAAAAATAATGAACCTTAAAGACATTAGCTCCTATCAACAACTCTTAGATTTAGGAATTGCTGCTACGGAAGAAGACTATACAGTCCCAATGACAAGAGCAGACTATCCGCTCAATGAGCTTCCTGAAGTAAGATGCAATAACCGCAGACTTTGGGTTAGCACAGAAGTAAGACGCGGTTCTTCCCCCGGAGTGGCCGAAGAAATAGCCATCCTTGTCAGATTCAGAAAGAAAGGCCTTTTTGGGAAATGGTATAATTATGGTTCTACCACATATCTGAAATTTGAACCCAACGGTCGAGAATACTCTATAAAAGACAAAAATTCAACTCATGAATACTTATGGGCAAGAGTATTTCTGAATGGACAACCGGTTCCATTTCAAGGATTATGTTCTGTAAAGTTTCAAGGATTTGGAGCAGAGTGTGGCAGTACCAAATATTTCTTTAGAGTAAATCTATAAACCAGAAGACTTAATTTCCCAATACTAAAGCTACAATTATTATGAAACATGTAATGCTATTTATCACCCTTTGCCTGCTTTCGCTCAGCGCACAAGGCCAGACTGAATCGGGAGTCATCGCCGAAGGCGGTATTGGAAACATCAAGACCAAACTGAACCCGTCCGCCGCAGGAGCAGGCGGTTCCTACGACGTAGGCTACAGATACAACCTCTCCTTAGGCTACAAGCTCAGACTTCATGCAGCCAAAGCATCGCCTTTCTTCTACGACCTGGAGGCAGGATTGGGAGTGAAATTCTACGACTACACGTTCGGGAAAGCGCCGGGCGAACCGGCCACAGTGGATGCAAGCGCCAAAAGGTTCTCCGCCTTTGCTACCGGCACGGCAAACTATACCCTCTGCAAAGGCTTGAGCATAGGCGCAGGAATACAGCCGACCTGGTATTTCAGTCAAAACGGTGGAAACAGCCGGAAGTTCGATGTCCCGGTAATAGGAAGAATAGCCTACCGTTTCAAAGCGTTCGAAGTGGGACTGAGCTACAAGCACGGACTGCTGAACAGCCTGAAGACAGACTGTCTGAAGTCCGGAAGGTTCAGAGAATACAACTTGTCTTTATGGATACCATTCTAAAGGCAACAAGGGCATAAAACAAATTAACCTATCATTCTGCCGGTCAGTGCACAATGATAGGTTAATTTATATAGTTTTTCTATATCAAGGCTTCAAGACCTCTTCCCCTTTCAGCGTTGCCGAACTGGACTCTGTGACCTTTACGGTAACAAAATCACCCACACGATGCGTACCACGGTCAAAGACCACCACGCGGTTCTGTTCCGTACGGCCAAACAACTGGTCACGGCTGCGCTTGCTGACTCCTTCTACCAGTACTTCATACGTCCGCCCCACACAACGGGCATTCGCCTCGGCAGAAAGACGGTTCTGGAGGGCAATGATTTCATTCAAACGGCGAATCTTCACCTCCTCCGGCACATCATCCGGCAGATGCTTGGAAGCATACGTACCCGGACGTTCTGAATATTTGAACATGAAAGCAGCATCATAACCGCATTCTTCCATCAAGGAAAGGGACAGTTGATGGTCTTCTTCCGTCTCCGAGTGGAAGCCGGAGAAGATATCGGTAGAAAGCCCGCAATCAGGAATGATACGGCGGATAGCCGCCACGCGCTCCAAGTACCACTCACGGGTATATCGGCGGTTCATAAGCTTGAGGATGCGGCTGCTCCCACTTTGTACAGGCAGGTGGATATGCTTGCACACATTGGGCATATCGGCAATCACCTGCAAAGTCTCATCGCTCATATCCTTGGGATGCGAAGTAGTGAAACGGACACGCATGCCCGGCGCAGCCTCGGCCACCGTACGAAGCAACATCGGGAAAGTCACCACCGCCCCGTCCGGCTTCTCAAAACGGTAGGAATTGACATTCTGTCCCAAGAGGGTGACCTCCTTGTAACCTTTCTGAGCCAAGTCGGCCACTTCGTTAAGGATACTCTCCACATCGCGGCTACGCTCCCGTCCACGGGTATAAGGCACAATGCAGTAAGTACAGAAATTATTGCACCCGCGCATAATGGAGACAAATCCGGAGATATGATTTCCGCAAATACGCGAAGGGATGACATCCCGATAGGTTTCTGTAGTGGAGAGTTCCACATTCATCGCTTTTTCACCGGCCTCAACGGCAGCGATCAACTCCGGTAAGGTCAGATAGGCATCCGGACCTACCACAAGATCAACGTGATGGTTCGTTATCAAATCATCTTTTACACGCTCGGCCATACACCCCAGCACACCGACAATGAGACGGCGTTTTTTCTTCTTAAGCGAGTGGAAGAATTCAAGACGATTCAGAATCTTCTGCTCGGCGTTGTCACGGATGGAACAGGTATTCATAAATACCGCATCCGCTTCTTCCAGTGTCCCGGCTACCGAATAACCCGCCATCTGCATGACAGAAGCAATTACTTCACTATCTGCCACGTTCATCTGGCAGCCATAAGTTTCGATGAACAACTTCTTGTTGTCATCCGCAGTTGCAGATTTAAAGTCTGCTCCCGTTACTTTTTCCATAATTATTTTTCTATATTAGGTTCTTTTCTCTTCTCAGAATAAAGAAAAAGGAACAATTATCCCTGCAAAGATACGGCTTCATCCGTAAAAACGGATGAAATAAAAGAAAAATACCATCTAAAACCGTTAGTCTGAGGGACCTATACTAATTAATGTTAACAAACTAAACATTTTCTGAGTGTTAATTTGGCATAGACGGAATAAATTCCCACATTTGTGAAATGAAAGAAACATTAGATTTTTTCATAGTTAAGGTTTAGGTTAAAAAAATTAAGGGGAGCTGTGAAGCTGCCCTTTTTTAGTACCCAAATTCTTGGTTGTAATCAGATTTATTAGTTACTTTGCCCGAAAGCAAAAACGGAACAGTCCGGGAAATCCGATTATAAAAGTTAAAAACATAAAGAAGATATGGAAGACGTCTTTAAATTTCTGTTAGTTGCAGCTGTAATGGTCATCGGACTTGTCAGACAGTTCAAAAAAGAAGCCAGAAAAGACACTGACGGCAAACCTTTCATGCTGCCCGGTACAAACATGGACGATGACACCTGTCCCCCCTATCCCGAACAGGAAGACACTTATGGCGGATACATACCCGAAGGCCCCAGAACAACAGAACAGCCAGCTGAAGGAATCTTTGCCCGTCCTGCCAAGTCTAACCCTAAAAAATCTGCAACCTCTTCATATACTCCCGTGCAAACCAACCCCTCCCCTCCGATAGCTGAAACACCGGAATCCAACGGAACATCCGAATACAGCATTCATTCGGCAGAAGAGGCACGGCGGGCCATTATCTGGTCGGAAATACTCCAACGGAAATATTGAAATGAATCTTTACACGAAAAAATAACTATTTATATTATGGCACTCAATTACATTTCGGCAGCAGAAGCTGCGAGCCTGATTAAACATGGCTACAACATCGGCTTGAGCGGATTTACTCCCGCAGGAACAGCCAAAGCCGTTACGGCTGAATTAGCAAAAATCGCGGAAGCAGAGCATGCGAAAGGGAACCCGTTCCAGATAGGCATCTTCACCGGTGCTTCTACCGGAGATTCCTGCGACGGCATCCTTTCACGCGCCAAAGCCATCCGTTACCGTGCTCCTTATACTACCAACGCCGATTTCCGCAAAGCCGTGAACAACGGTGAAATAGCCTACAACGACATCCATCTTTCACAGATGGCACAAGAAGTACGTTACGGTTTCATGGGAAAAGTGAATGTTGCCATCATCGAAGCCTGCGAAGTGACCCCCGACGGTAAAATCTACCTGACGGCAGCCGGCGGTATCGCCCCGACTGTCTGCCGCCTGGCCGACCGGATTATCGTGGAACTGAACGCCGCACACAGCAAGAGCGCCATGGGCCTGCATGACGTTTACGAGCCCCTCGACCCTCCTTACCGCCGCGAAATTCCCATCTACAAACCGAGTGACCGCATCGGACTGCCCTATATCCAGGTAGATCCGAAAAAGATTGTAGGTGTGGTAGAGACCAACTGGCCCGACGAAGCACGCTCGTTTGCCGACGCTGACCCGCTGACCGACAAAATCGGACAGAACGTGGCCGACTTCCTTGCTGCCGACATGAAGCGCGGAATCATCCCTCCCACCTTCCTGCCGCTGCAATCCGGTGTGGGCAACATCGCCAATGCCGTGCTGGGCGCCCTGGGACGTGACAAGACCATCCCCGCTTTCGAAATGTACACAGAAGTTATCCAGAATTCCGTTATCGGACTGATTCGTGAAGGTCGCGTGAAATTCGGCAGTGCCTGTTCACTGACCGTAACAAACGACTGCCTGGAAGGTATCTACAATGATATGGACTTCTTCCGCGACAAGCTGGTGCTCCGCCCGTCGGAAATCTCCAACAGTCCGGAAATTGTACGTCGTCTGGGAGTTATCTCCATCAATACCGCCATCGAAGCCGACATCTACGGCAACGTGAATTCCACGCACATCGGCGGCACCAAGATGATGAACGGCATCGGTGGAAGCGGTGACTTCACCCGCAATGCCTATATCTCCATCTTCACTTGCCCGTCCGTTGCCAAGGAAGGTAAAATCTCGGCTATCGTACCGATGGTTTCGCACATGGACCACACGGAACACGACGTCAATATCATCATCACCGAACAAGGTGTGGCCGACCTCCGCGGCAAGAGTCCGA
>ERZ840096.1010-NODE-1010-length-33526-cov-5.139972_pt1 | contig 33526 bp, 29 predicted proteins | sample MGYA00519878_ERZ840096 | MGnify/ENA primary metagenome ERZ840096 (study PRJEB31850, sample SAMEA3708865) | human gut metagenome | biome: human gut; feature: human-associated habitat; material: faeces | place: China | collected 2014 ...
ATGGGGTTTCCTCCTTTTGAATTCTCCCTTTGCGGGAGTGGTAAATTTTGCAAGTCAGGCTTTCGCGTTCCGCCCCGATTTACATATCGTGGCTAGCCTACCCAATATCTGAATCGGGACTTGGGGCTATAACCCTTCTTGCAGGATATACTTTAGCACGGCCTTTTTCGACTGTAAATAGGTTTTGGGGTTCTGTAACAAAACCGTAATGAGAACGGCGGTTTTGCGAAAAGATAGCGGTGAATTGTGGCAGAAGCGTGACGTTATGGGGTGTTTTCCGGCAGTCTGTAACGTTTACCGGTCAGCACCAGCTCTCCCCTGTCCACCATTCCTTTTAATATATGTGTAGCCTGCTTGGGGTCGATCCGCAGCTGCTCCGCAAGGGCCTGACGGCCCGCCGTGCCCTCTTTTTGGAGGTAGGCCCGGAGAATGGGGAGGTAATCCGCCTCCGCCACGGTGTTTCCGGCGGGGTAGTAGCGGACGCCAACTCTGGTGAGACGTCCTGCCTTGCTCAGGCGGTTCAGATGCTCCCAAGCCGTTCCGGGCGCAACATGGAGCAAAGCCGCCGCTGTGTCCCGGAGGAGGTAGCCCTGTTCCTCCGTGCCCCGGAGGAGCACGTCCTCCATCTGTTTATTGTGCGCCCAGACGGAGAGGGAGCGGAGGGAGAAGCCCTCCAAGCCGCCCCGGATCATGGCGGTGCGGCACAGGACGGACAGACGGGACTGGTCGATGGGGTTGCCGGTGGCGGGGGCGATGAACACGCGGTCAGTGGGGGCGTCCTTCTGCCGTGCCCGGACGTCGGACAACAGGCGCTGTGTCCGGGCGCCCATGTCGATGTCGTGGTCGGGAAACCGGATCAGGCCGGTTTGCAGGTCGATCTGATCCCACGTCAGGGAGAGGATCTCCCCCGGCTGCATTTGAAGCTTCCAGCACATCCAGATGGCAAGGCCCGCGGTGGAGCTGCCCTCCTGCTGGACGATGCGCCAAAGGCTGTATTCCGTATCGTCGCCGCCGGTCTGCGGGACGTCCGGCTGGGGGGCGTCCTCCCAGAGGGCGGCGGGGAAAATGCCCCGGAGACTGCCCACGGCCATGCCGCTGACACGGGCGGCGCAGGCCCAGCCGTTAGCCTTGATCTGGCGGACGATCCAGTCCCGGCGGAGATCTTTCAGGGAGACGTCCTGCCCCTCGCTGTCCAAGACGATCTTCGCCAGACGGGAGACGTTTTCCGGCGTCATGGGCTTTTTGCCCCGGTCCGCGATGAGGACACGGTTGGACAGCTTGCGATACCGGGCATAGCGCTCCCGGAGGCAGTCCGCTACGGAGGGCTCCAAGGGGACGGTGCGGTCCGGGAGCAGGATGCTGCCGCCGTCCAAGTCCACCTGATCCCAGGTGAGTTCGTTCAGTTCCTTGCGGCTCAGGCCCTCCTGCCACGCAAGGCGGAGGATGACGCCCTCTGGGCTGTATGGGTGTCGGGCGAGGATGCGGGCCATGGCCCCTTCGTCCGGTTTTTTCAGTTCTTCTGCTGACATGGTTACCTCCTGTTTTGCCGAGGGAAGTCGGCGTGAGTCTCACGTGAGTTTTGTCCGAAATCAGCCCTCCATAAAGCAGGAGAAGGCCGGATAGTAGCGGAGGGAAATGGGCTGGCCCAAGGCGGCGGAGCGGTTTTTAAGAATTTTCAACTCCAGTTCCCGGGGGTCCTTCCGTTTTTCCTCGTCGATCTGGAAGCCGGGACGGCCCGCGCCCCGGGCTTGCAGTCCCAGCAGCACGTCGGCGGAGTAGTCGATGCCGCCGGATTCCTTGAAGGCGTTCATGGAGACCTCAAGGTTGTAGTTCTCCCGGTTGAAGGAGGAGATGGCGAACACGGTCAGCTCGTACTGCCGGGACATTTTTTTCAGGGCGCAGACGATGCGGTCCAGGTTCTGCTTATCGGTGAAGTGGACGTCCACCGGGGCGATGATCTGGAGGTAGTCGATGAGCACCACCGGCTTTTCGCCGGTCTCCGCGATGTGGCGGGCCACCTCGCTCTGGATGTAGTCAAGGCCGGTCTCGTGGTCGCCCTCCCGGAAGTAGATGTGTCCGGCGTAAGCGGCGTAGGCGTCCCTGGCGGCGTCCAGATGGGCCTTTTCCTGGGTGGTGTACTGGCTCCACCGTCTGCCGTCCAGCACGCCGCGAGCGGTCTTGGCCATGCGCCGCCGGGCGGAGGTGTCCAGCAGGAAGCTCTCCCGGGAGATGGAGCGGGCCATCAGCTCCCACGCCATCATTTCCAGGGAGAACACCAGCACGTCTCTCCCCTGTTGGGCCAGCTGGTCAGCCATCTGCATACAGAAAGCGGTCTTGCCCAGGGAACTGACCGCGCCGATGACGTACAGGCCGTCGTACAAGCCGCCGTCCAAGGCCTCGTCGATCTTGGGGAAGCCGGTTTTCAGCGGCGGGCGGGCGGCCTGCTTCTGGATGTAGGCGAGAAAGTCCTCCATCCGGCCTGCCGCCGAGGTCTCCTTGTAGGGGGGCGGCTGCTGTGCCGCCCAATCGGCGGCGCACTGGGCGAGGAAGCGGGCGGTCTCGTCCCGGTCATGGCAGAGGGATTCGTTGAGATCCTTGCCGTAGGGCACCGGCGAACAGCGGTAGAGCCACGGAAATTCCGCCGTCAGGGCTGAGACCCATGTCTCCCCTGCCGGATCGCTGTCCGTCAGCAACAGAATGGGGGCAGGCTTGGACAGGCCGCGCAGGAGGGCGGCGGCCTTCTCCCGGTTGCCGGAGCCGTTGAGGGCGGCGGCGCGGTAGCCCAGTTCCTCGGCGGAGAGGGCGTCAAAGGTGCCCTCAAGGAGGAAGATGGGGGCTCCCTCCCCTGCCCCGGTCAGCAGCTCCGGCTGGAACAGCGGCGAGGGGCGGCCCTTTTCGTTGAGGTAGCGCTTCTCGGAGACGGCCCGGCGGACGCAGCGGCCGTTTTCGCAGGGAAGGACTACGCAGTCATGCTTGGGATCGTAGCCTAAGCGGAAGCGGGTGACGGTGTCCGCCGACAGGCCCCGCTGGGTGAAGTAGGGGGTCTCGTTCCGGTGGGTAAAGCAGTCCGAGAGATAGGAGGAAGAAAGAGGTTCTTCGCTGAAAAAAGACGGGGCGCAGCCCCCGCTCCCCTCCTCCCCCCCGTAAGGAGCGGCCCGCTTCGCGGGACGGTTTGTTATGCGGGAGGAATCGGCGGCGCTGAAGGAGACGGAACGCCTTGCGGAGCCGTCCCCGTACCGTTCGCTGGCAAGAGAAAGGGCGTCCGCCGGGGAGGAAAGGTTGTTGTCGAGGGCGAGGAGGTCAAAGAGGTCGTAGTCCGCGCCGCAGGCGAAGCAGTGGACCTTGTTGCGCTTGGGATCGAAGCCCATGGAGGGGTCCCGGTCAAGGTGGGCCGGGTTCAGACAGCGGAACCGCTTGCGGGGATCGATGCCCCGGTCATAGAGGTAGTCGATGATCCGGGGACGGAGAGAGTCGAAGGTGTCGGGCATGGAACGTCTCCTTTCTGGGTCTGATCAGGAGTATTGTAGCATACCGCCCCGGAGACCGGCGAAGCGGTCCGGGGCAGTAGTATATCTTAATATATCAATAAGGGGAAAACGGGGGGAAGGGTCGTGGTGTAAAAAAGTTGGAAAAATTTGGAGTTAGCTCATGAACTTTCCGAAAAATGCGGGTATAAAAGTGAAAGAAAATGGGAACAATGGGAGGGGCGGAAAGGAGAGAATTGCACGGGGGCAGGTAGGGAAATGCACGGGGTGAGGTCGGAATTGCACGGGGGGAAGTTGGAATCGGACAGGGAAATTGGGGGGATTGTGGATGGATTTCTCCACGGAGAGGGCGGTTTGCGGCTGTTTTTCAGGGAAAACGGACCGAAAAGAGGTTCCTTGTGGAAAAGAGGGCGGCTGTTTCTGCACAATGTCCCAAATCCGGCGATTTTTCGGAAGGGAGTTCAGACGTGGTTTCGTGCAGGCTTTTCCTGTCCTGTCAGGCTTCCGTCTCCGGTGTTTTTTTGCGGGAGGGCTTCCCTTTTAACTGCTTGGCCGTCCGGGTTTTGTCGATTTTCTGGATGTAGTCCCAGAGGGTTTGGTCGATGCCTACGTTCATGCGGCCCGCCAGAAAGGTGTTGATGTCGTCATAGTCGAAGTCCATATGGATGGAGCCGTTGGAAATGCTCTCGATCTCCTCCACCGCCTTGTTGAAGGGGCGGATGATGGCCTCGTCATAGTTGCGGTTTTTGACCTCATCCTTGGTGGGCAGGCCGATGTAATGGATGATGTCGTCGATCTTGATGCGGAAGGAGCCGTTTTCGTCGATGAGGGCTTTTCTGGCCCGGTAGAACAGGTAGAAGGCCAGACGGTAGCTGTTTTCCGAGAGGTGGCCCATCCAGTCCGGGATCAGCTGGTAATACTGGGTCAGGAAGTGGCGCACGTTCTCCGCGAAGGAGATATGGACCTCGCCGGTGTACTTTTTGATGTAGGCCTCCGTGGCGAGATGGGTGATGTAGAAGGATTCAAAGTACTTTTTGAAGGATTCGGCGGTGATCTTCATGCCGGTGATGGCCTGCATGTCTTTTTTCAGCTGGCGGTAGGCGGCGTCCCGGCTTTTCAGGCCCGCCCACGCCATGTATTCCTCGATGGAGAAGGTGGCGGTGTTGTTCCGCCAGTTGTCGGCGTTGCCCCGCATGAGGGTGTAGATCAGCAGGCGGTGGGCCGTCCAACTGAGGTTCTTCGTGTAGGCTTCCACCGCCTCGAAGATGAGGGTCATCTCATAGTCCTTGTTGCGGTAGCGGATGTTCTGGTTGCCGTAGGCGTCCGGCTGATCGTAGGTGACGGTGATGCCGTTGGACGCCGGGTGGAACTCCCTCCCCCGCTTCATGTTGGCCCACACACCGCAGATAAAGTAGGTGGCGGGGCTGTTGCCCAGAACGTCGTATTCCTGCACCCGCTCCGCCACCGTGGTCTCGAAGATGTCCAGCAGCGTGGAGGCGAAGGCCACGCTCTCCGGCGCGCCCTCCGCGATGACGGCGGACACGGCTTCCGGATCGGAGAGGGCGCGGGTTTGCAGGTAGGTGTCCATAATGGGGTAGATGTCGGAAAAATCGTAGGTGTTCAGCTGGTTGCGGAATTTGCGGGGGTTTTCCTGCTCAAGCGGCTTGAGCTTGCGGTAGACGGACAGCATTTCCTGAAACTGCTCCGTTTCCAGAAAACGCAGCGGCTCGCCCCGGAGCTGGTCCATGGGCGCGGATTCCTGAGGCATGGCAAGGCCCTCCTTTGAAAAGAGATGTTTTTTCAAGAATAGTTTAGCATAAAAGGGGGAAAAAGCAAAGAAAAAGTTCGTTTGTTACAAAAATGTAAAGAAAAGGAAGGACGGCGGCCGCTCCCCTGCTCCGCGCGAAGCGAACGACAGGGCGATGTGCGGACAAAACTCACGTGAGTTTTGTCCGGTTTTAAGTGCGGGTGCCGTTGATGATTTTGCGGATCTGCCGCTCGCTGAGACGGAACTGAACCGCCAAAGCACGGTAGTTACAGCCGTTGAACCGGGCCCGGATGTCCCGGTCACGGGCGTTGCGCTCCAAGGATTCCCGCTTGGGGATGTACAGGCTTTGTCCGCCGCACAGCAGCGTCAGCCGGGTGAAGGCCTCAAGGCCGATGGCCTCGGCAATGTCCCGGTATTCCTCGGGAATGTCGCTCATGGGGACGGGACGGGCGGTGTTTAAGTAAGGAATGGTCATAGATGGACTCCTTTCGTTCGTAAAAAATTGGACAAATCTCACGTGAGTTTTTTGCCGGTTGCACAGCTTGGGGCGCTTCCCTGTTTGCGGACAGGCCGGACAAGACTCACGTGAGTTTTTTACAGGTGCAGACCGGAGAGGTTCGCCGTCCGGGACTGCTTGCGGGCCAGCGTGCGGGCGCCCTCCAGCGCGTCCGGGCCGTCATCGTGGGCGCCAAGGGGAAACTGGGAAAGCTGCTGCAAAAGCAGCGTCTGATCCCGGCGAAAGAGGATGTAGCCGTTTTTCACGTCCGGCTGTAACGTCTCCACCCGCATGGTCTTATCCTCCGTGGAGCGGACGCCCTGAATGGGCAGATAGAGGCCCTGCCGGGCGGACTCCCGGGCCAGCTGCTCCTTTAAGAACCACTGAAATTGGTTGGTCTCCGCGCCGAAAAGGGCGTAGCCCCGGCCGGTCTCCCGGCGGAGCAGGCGCTCCTTTTCCAGAATGTCGCCAATGATCTTGTCCGGGTGGCGGCGCTGGATGTCCGCGTCCCAGACGTAGGCAAGGCCCGTGTTCCGGTCCACCGCCAGCGTGACGATGGCGGAATAGTCGCTGGAGGCGGTGCGGCCCAGAGAGGGGTCGCAGTAGCCGTAAAACCGGAAGTCGGCGGCACGGAAGTCCACCTCGGCGGGGTTGTAGTACCGGAACCACTGGACGGAGAACAGACAGGCGGCTGGGTCGATGGGCTGGTTCTGCATTTCCGAGTTGAAGGCGGCGTCTCCCTCCGTCAGCCGCATGAGCCGCAGATCGTAGTAGCTGAGTTTTTCCGGCCAGAGGACTTTTGCGCCTGCCAGCATTTCCTTGCGGTGCTTGAAATAGAAGGCGTGGGCGGTTTTTTCCCGGTCGGGGTCGGTGAGATCCGAGGCGAGGCGCTCCCAGTCCGTCCACAGGGGGGAGGGCGCGTCGGACAGAACGGCCCGGTATTTCCGGCTCTGGAAGCCGGGGTTTTCCAGCAGGCCCGCCAGAAGGGAATCGTGGTGCAGGATGGTGCCGATGACGAGGATGTCCGTGTAGCTGTCGCCGGACTTGCAGACCGCCTTCCAGAACCAATCGGCGGTCTTTTGCCGCTGCTCCGCTGTGCGGACGCCCTCGTCGTTTTCAATGTCGTCGCAGAGGATGAGATCCGGGCGGCGCTCGTAGTTGCGCCGTCCCCGCAGCTTCTGGCCGCTGCCTACGGCGTCGATCCGGCAGCCGTTGGAGAGCAGGATGGAGCCGGTCTTCCAGGTTTTGCCCGGCTGCTCCCCGAAGTCCGCTAAAATGCGCTCGTTGGTCTCTAATTCGTTTTTGATGGCGTCTAAAAAGCTGACCGCCTGAGCTTCGGTGTCCGAGACCAGCAGGATGTAGCGCTTGTAGCCGAACAGGGCGGCGTGGAGGACGTTTTGCAGGCTCATTACGGTGCTTTTGGCGTGGCCCCGGGGGGCGGCGATGGCACTGCGGGTGCCCTTTTCCGTCAGCATGGCGGCGCAGTCCGAGACCGGGTCACGGTTTTTCATCACCCGCCTGCGCCACAGGGCGGACAGCTGGCGGTGAAAGGGGGGCGAGCGGCGGGTGAAGTAGTGCGAGAGGTAGTAGCTGCCGAACTCCGCCGGGTCCCGGGCCGCTTTCCGAAATGTTTCCGTGGTCAACAAGAGAACATGCCTCCTATTACATAAAGATAGGAGCGTGTCGAAAAAGCCTTTTCGCCCTGCTAACAAGTTTTCAGAACTTTTATGAAGTTCTGAAAACTTAGGATTTTAATGGCGCAGGACACCCCTCTTGGGTTTCCCGCGCACACCCTTCCTTTCCGTTGCGGAGAAGTTGCCACCTTGTCGACAGGCTCAGGAGCACCGTATCACCGGAGGGGGATGGGCGCTTGTGAAGGAGTTCCCTGGAAAAGCCGTTCTGACCATGGCGGCTGGGGGCGGTTTGTTGCACGGGGGCGTACATCAGACGGAAAGAATTTTTTTCAGCGGAGGGCGGGACGAGGGGACGGATGGGCGGAAACCCTGTCATTGCAAGGGGTACAGGGTTTTGCGGCGCAGAGGTGGACGGTCCAGAAAAGCGGCGGCGTGTTGGGGCGGGCAGATTGTAGTTGCGAAGCAGATGAAATTATGTTAACCTAATGAATAAGACTTTCCGAGTAGATCGGGGCGCGGGCCGATGGGGGCGGCGCTCCGGCGGTGTCATGCGCTTTTTTGGGGGCAGCATGGCCGGGTTCGTGAGGAAGGGGCATAAAATAAAAAAAGCGCGCCGAAAATCGGCGCGGGATGGGACATACATGTTTTTTGGCGAGAGCGTATTGGGAAAGCTGGCGATGACCTTTTTCATGGCTATGGTTCCGGTGGTGGAGCTGCGGGGGGCCATTCCGCTGGGGGTAGCCGCCGGACTGCCGCCTGCCGTGGCAGCCGTCACGGCGATGGCGGGAAATCTGATGCCGGTGCCCTGCATTTTACTGCTGCTGCGGCGGGTGTTCGCCCTGATGCGGAAAAGCGCGTGGCTGGGGCCGAAGGTGGATCGTCTGGAACGGCGGGCGCATTTGAAAGGGCGGAAGGTGCGGAAGTACCGGACGCTGGGACTGGTGCTGCTGGTGGCGATCCCCCTGCCGGGGACCGGTGCGTGGACCGGGGCGCTGGTGGCGGACGTGCTGGACATTCGTATGCGCACCGCTCTGCCGGCCATCGCCGCCGGGGTCATCATCGCCGGGTGCATCACCACGGCGGTGACCTGCGGCGTGGCAGGGCTGATGTGAGGGGCGGCACAGAGGAAATTATTAGGAGTTATTGCTATTAAAGTCGATTATGTATAGAGAGGAACCTTCTTCCGGGGACGGGAGGAGGTTCTTTTTTTGCGGGTGGGTGTTTGGCGGGGGCGTGAGGGTAGAGGGAGCGTGTCTGGGGGAGCGGATGGGAGGGTCACGAGGGGATGGACGGAGGGATTGGCGGGGAGATCGTGAGGGATATGGAGACGGATGGGGCGTCGCGCTTTTGGGAAACGGTTCCCGAGGCGGGGCGTTTTTTTTGCGCTATTGTGAGGGTATGGGGCCTGAAAAGCCCAGAATTTGAATACCGGAGGTATAATTATGGCATTTGATTACGCAAAGGCATACCAGCAGTTCATTGACGAGGAGTTTGCGGCGGCCTCCGCTACCGCGTGGATGATCCCCGAGGCGGGGAAAGTCCGCTTCACGGGGGGGCGGGACATTGAGATCTCCACCCTGTCCACCACGGGTCTCGGCAATTATGACGCGGGCAAGGCCGACGGCTCCGCTTACCCTCAGGGCACCGTGACCAACAGCTGGAAAAGCTACACCCTGTCCATGGACCGCGGCGTGAAGTTCTCTCTGGACCGCACCGACCCCAACGACACCGGTTTTCTGGTCACCGCCGAGAACGTCATCCGTGAGTTCGCCCGCAACGCCCTGGTGAAGGAGCAGGACACCTACCGCATCCACCGCCTGTACGAGCTGGCCAACGGCGACGCGGCCCACAATACCACCCACATCGTCTCCGCCGCTCTGACCAAGACCAACGCCATCGCCACCGTCAGCGGCCTGTTGCAGACCGTCCGTGACGATGCGGAGGAGATGGACGGCTATGTGGCTCTCATCAGCCACAAGCACAAGACCGCCTTTTTGGAGGCCGCCAACGGCACCTATCACGACATTTCCTTCGGCAACGCCGTGTCCATCAACGGCGTGACCTACGAGAACGTGATGATGCTGGACGATCTGCCCTGCGTGTTCGTGCCCCAGAGCCGCATGAAAACCGTTATCACCGTCCAGAGCGGCGACAGCGATCAGGGCGGCATCGTGGCGGGGGAGAACGCCAAGGACATCGCCTGTCTCATCACCCACTGCGAGACGCCGCTGGCCGTGAGCAAGCTGGACGCCATCAAGCAGTTCGGCCCTCAGGAGAACCAGCTGTTTGACGGCACTTCCATTCAGGCCCGCTATCTCTACGATCTGTTCGTGCCCGGCAAGCGTCTGGCATCCATCGGCGCTGTGGTGGCTCCCTGATGAGCGGCGCGGACAAGGCGGCCGCCATTCGGGAGAAGGCGGAGCGTCTGGCGGGCCGCAGTCTCGGTGAGAACGGGGACGCGCTGACGGAAATGGCCATGGAGCGGGCCTGCGCGTGGTGCGGACGGGAGGACATCCCGGAGGCCATGGAGCAGGCCGTGGCTGCGCTACTCCTCGACATGGAGGGCCGGGAGGCCGCCGTGAAGAGCGTCACCCGGGGCGACACCGCCGTGACCTACGCCGTCTCCGACGGGCAGTCCGCCGCACTGGCGGGGCTGGCCCCATGGCGCAGGCTGGGGCGGCTGAAGGAGGGGTGAACCGTGACGGACAAAGCCTTGGCGGACATTCTCGCCCGGACATATGGCCACCGTGTCACGGCGTTCCGTCCGCTGGCAGAGGGGGAGGAACGGCTCTGCGAGGCCGCGCCCTGCGCCCTGAGCCGCTCCGAGCACACCAGCGCCCCCACGCCGCCGTCCCTTTTCGCCGCTTGGCCGGAGGCGCTGTACCGGCTGACGCTGTACACCCGCCCGGAACTGGCCTTTCGGCTGGGCGACCGGGTGGAGGTGACGGACGAGGGGGGAAGCGTCTGGATGGGGCGCACCTCCGACAGCTTTCGGTATGACAGCCATTGCGTAACAGTGGTGGAAATCAGTCACGTGGGGGCCCCCGGCGGAACCCAGCAAAGCGGTTCCGCTGGGGAGAGGAGGAGCAGCGAAATGAGTGAGCTTTCGGCGGCAGCCGGAAGCGAGGGATATGCAGCTTGCTCCGACGACGGACAAGTCTCACGTGAGACAGGGAAGGAGGGGCTGGCGTGAAGGCCATTCAGGACAGCGTGGCGGCGTATTTGCAGGAGAGTACGGGCGTCCTCACCGTGGCGGATCGGACGCGGGCGCGGGGGGAATACCCCCTGCTGGCGGTGTCCGTCCGGGAGGACGGGACGGTATTGGTGGACGGCGGACGGCAGGCAGAGCACACCTACCGGGTGACGGTCTCCGCCGCATCCGACCGGGAACGGGACGGAAACACCGCCCTGCTTTCCTCCCTGACGCCGGTTTTGCTCCGGGGCGTTCCCATGGGGGAGCGGACGCTGCATCCCTTGGAATTGAAAACCGAGGGGGAGACGCTGACGTTCACGGTGGAACTGTGCGTGCCGCTGCCCCGGCCGGAGAAACCCGGCATGGAGCTGCCGGGACGCATGGCAACCCTCAATTTGGACATTTGACAAGGAAATCTTTGAAATTTGGAGGTATTTATGGGTCTTCCTGAAATTTTTATCAGCTTTCAGACGGCGGCTGTGTCCGCCATCACCCGTTCCGCCCGGGGCGTGCTGGCGGTGGCGGTGAAGGATGCCACCGCGGGCGGCGCGGCAGAGGCCGCGTACAAAAGTCTGGCGGAGGTGCCGGAGGACAAGTTCTCCCCCGAGAACTACCGTCTGCTGAAGCTGGCGTTTTTAGCCGCGCCCACCAAGGTCTGGGTGCTGCGTGTGGGCGAGGACGCGGAGAAAACCTATCAGGCGTTGGAGCGTCTGCGCTTTGACTGGCTGGCGGCGCCCGGTTTGGAGGATGCGCGGGTGATGTCCTTCATCAAGACCCTCCGCAACGGCGGGCGGGGTGTGAAAGCCGTGGTGGCCAACGCCAAGGCTCCCGACTGCGAGGGCATCGTGAACCTGTGCGTGTCCGGCCTGACGCTGGAGGACGGCGCCATGGAGGCAAAGGATTACGCCGTCCGTGTGGCGGCACTGCTGGCGGCGCTGCCCCTGACCCGCTCCGCCACCTACGCCAATTTGCCGGAGGTGGTGGGCTGCGACGCGCTGGCCGAGCCGGACGCGGACGTGGACGCGGGCAAGCTCATCATCGTCCCCGGCCGGGAGGGCTACCGTCTGGGCCGCGCGGTGAACTCCCTGACCACGCTGACGCCGGACAAAGCCGCACCCTTCCAGAAGATCAAGATCGTGGAGGGCATCGACCTGATCCGGGGGGACATCGCCAAGGCCTTCGAGAGCGGCTATGTGGGCAAGGTGCTCAACGATTACGACAACAAGCTGCTGCTGGTGACGGCCATCAACGCCTATCTCAAGGGGCTGGAAGGGGATGTGCTGGACAAGACCGCCGACAACCGGTGCTTTGTGTCTCTGTCCGGGCAGAGAAGCTATCTGGAATCCAGAGGCACGGACACCTCCGACATGAAGGACACCGACATTCTGAAAGCCAACACCGGCAGTCAGGTGTTTTTGGAGGCCAAGCTGACCTTCTGCGACGCCATGGAGGATCTGGCGCTGGTCATCTCCATGTAACCATCGGACAGAACGTGAAATGAGGAGGAACGTATGAGTAATTTACAGGCAAACCGCACCCTGTCCGGCTCCTTTGCCGAGGTCTGGGTGGACGGCGCGCGCATTGCGGAACTGTCCCAGTTGACGCTGACCATCAAGGTACAGCGGGAGAAAGTCCAGTTCGGCATGGACGTGGATTCCAAGATCACCGGCTACGCCGGAGAGGGCACCATGACCCTCAAGCAGGTCTACACCCGGTTCTACGAGGTGCTGGAACAGGCCAAGCGCGGCCTTGACAAGCGGTGCACCATCACCACCGCCCTGAAAGACCCGGACGCCGCCGACGGCGGCGAGGAGCGGTACAGCATCGACAACGTGGCGTTTACCGAGCTGCCCTTCATGAACTACAAGATGGGCGAGGTGAACCAGCAGAAGCTGCCCTTTACCTTCCGGCCCTCCGATCTGGTGTGCCTGGACAGCATCCGGGCCGCTGACTGATGGCGCTGGCGGACGTCCTGCGGGAGCGTGTCTCCCGCAGGGGCCGCACCGCTGAGGTGGCATGCGGTCTGCTGGGTACGGTGACGGTAGAGGCCCTGCCGCCCAGAGAGTGCGCCGCCCTCGGACTGCGGGACGGCGGGCGGGCGCTGCTTTACGCCGCCTGCCGGGACTTGCAGACCGCCGGGGAGACCTTGCGCCGGGAGGGGCGGCTGTTCACCCCTGCCGAGGTGACGGCCTACGTGTCCGACGAGGAGGCGGCAGCCGCCGCACGGACGGTCCTGGCGCTCAGCGGCGTGACGACGGACGGAGACGGCGCATCGACAAAAAGCGCGGAAGTCCGACTTGGTGACGTGCAGAACAACGGGACACATTTGGCGGTCGAAGCGCCGTCCGGGGAGGAAATCCGACTTGGTGACGTGCAGGAAAACGAGGAAGTCCGACATGACGGCGTGCGGAACAATGGGCCGCATTTTGCGGGTAAAGCGCCGTCTGAGGGGGAATTCCGACTTGCTGACGTGCAGGAAAACGGGGATCTTACGGGAAAAGTCCGACATGAGGACGTGCGGGAAAAGGCGGTTCAAAAGGCGGAAATCCGACTTGGTGACGTGCGGAAACCGGACGGTACGGCAGAAGATGGACAAGTCTCACATGAGTTTTTCAGCGGGGACGGTTCAGACCGGACAGCCCCTATCTTGGGTGGTGTTTCCGATTTTGTACCACAAAATCTTGCGTTGTCCGAGGAAAATGACCGGTTTTCAGCACCTTTGGAACTGTCCGGGAACACTGAGGAAGTGTCCGGGCGAGGGTCGAATCTGCACGAAACTGAGTCGGAAGTCGGAGAAGCGGTGCACGAAACGAAGTCGGAATTTGCGGCGGCGAGACGGCGTGGCCTGCACGAAAGCAAGTCGGAAGTCGAGGAAACGCTGCACGAAATGAAGTCGGAATCTGCGGCGGCGAGACGAGAGGGCTTGCACGAAAGCAAGTCGGAAGTCGAAGAAACGCTGCACGAAATGAAGTCGGAATTGACGACAGCGAGACGAGGGGGCTTGCACGAAAGCAGGTCGGAAGTCGGGGAACCGGTGCACGAAACGAAGTCGGAATCTGCGGCGGCGAGACGGCGGGGCTTGCACGAAAGCAAGTCGGAAGTCGAGGAAGCGGTGCACGAAATGAAGTCGGAATCTGCGGCGGCGAGACGGCGTGACTTGCACGAAACTGAGTCGGAAGCCGGAGAAGCGGTGCACGAAAGCAAGTCGGAATCGGTGGAGCGGTTCGCCGAGGGACTGTTGGAGGGTCTGCGCCGTGCCGCCGCTGTGAGATAGGGGGTTTTCTATGAACACCAGAACCGTTTTGCTTTGGCACAACAACGGTGAGGAGCGCATCTACTTTACAGTCAATCCCGCGCGGCTCACCGTCACCCGGCCCAATGAGAACCGGGTGCGGAGCCTTGCCATGGGCGGGACTGTGAATATCTGGGGCGGCCGGGGACTGCGGGAGGTCAGGCTGACCACGTTTCTGCCCAGCGCCTATTCGCCGTTTTTTGACGGAAAGGAGCCGGAGAGTATCCTCGCCATGCTGAAAAGCTGGCAGGATTCCGGAGACCCGGTGCGGCTCATCATCTCCGGCAGCGACATCAACGATGCGTTCCTTATTGAGGACGTGTCCGAGACGCTGGCGGAGGGGGACAGGGACGTGGGGCTGACTGTGACACTGCGGGAGTATAAATTCAAGTCGGCGCTGGCGGCTCTGGCCGGGGGGAGCGGCGGGAGCGGCTCCGCCCCTGTCCGCAAGCGGACGGATGAGCGGGTCACGCCCCAGACCTACACCGTCAAAAAGGGGGACACCCTTTGGGACATTGCCTGCCGCTTTTACGGCGACGGGACGAAGTGGGGGCGCATCGCCGCAAAAAACGGCGTGACGAATCCCCGGAAACTGCAGATCGGAAAGGTGCTGACGCTGTGAAACTGCTGATCGGACAACAGATGGTCATGCCCGCGCTGGAATCGGTACGGCTGGGCAAGACCCGGAACGAGGCGGCGGCGTGTCTCACCGCCACGGTGCTCATCGCCCCGGCGGACACCTACTTTTTGAAGCTGTCCGTGGCGGTGGGGGATGTGGTGCGGCTGCTGGATGACGGCGGGAAGGAGATCTTCCTCGGCAGCGTCCATGAACTTGACCGAACGCCGGAGACCGTGACCCTGACGGCCTATGACCGGGGGGTGTATCTGACCCGGAATGAGCTGTACGGCGTGTACACCGGGACGGGACGGCAAATCGCCGGGAAGATCGCCGGGGAACTGGGCATCCCGCTGGGGGCCGTGGAGGACGACGGCCTTTACCGCACCATCGTCACCGGGCCGGGGGAGTCCGCTTTCTCCATTCTGCGCAGAGCCGTGGGGGAGGGGCGGGAGATCGCCGTCCGGGACGGGGCGTTGACCGTGACGAAGGGGGGCGGCGGGGCCGTTCCCCTGCCGCCGGAGCGGGTGTTGGAGGTCTCCGGGCGGGCGTCCATGGGAAACATGGTGAACCGGGCCGTGGTGACGGGCCGGAACGGGCGTGTTCTCGCCGCCGCCCAGAATACCGGGGACATCACCGCCTGCGGGCGGTTCCAGCGGGTGATGGGAAAGAGCGGCGATCCGCAGGCGCAGGCCAGGGCCGCGCTGCGGCGGCGCAGCCTGTCCGCAAGGGTGACGGTGCTGGGGGATCTGTCCCTCCGGTGCGGCGGGCGGGTGGAGGCTCACCGGCCCCAATGGGGGCTGGAGGGGGTCTATGACATCACCGCCCACGAGCACCGCTGGGAAAAGGGCGTGTTTACCACGTCGCTGAGTTTGGAGGGAATTGAGGCATGAACGTTTACAGTGAACTGCTGGAACTGCTGACGCCGGAGCGGAAGGACGCCCCGGCGGGGCTGTTCGGCACGCTGACGGCGGTTTCGCCGCTGACCGTTACCGTCCGGGAAACGGCGCTGACCGAGGGGCTGTTTTATCTCCAAGGGACGGTGTTTCGTGAGGAGGACATCGGTAAGGAACTGGCGCTGCTGTCCTGCGAGGAGGGCTTTTGGATCCTCGGCTTTGTGGGAGGTGGGGGCGCGTGATCTTTCCCGATTGGGGGACGGCCCCCGACACCGCGCCGGAGGAAGCGTTGCCGCTGTTCCGGGAGTGGGCCGTGGACTGGGAGAACGGATGCTTTGCCCTGCGCCGGGGAGAGCCGTATCTGGTCAGCGGCGATGAGGCGCTGAAAATTTGGGTGACACGGGCGCTGCGGCCGGAAAGCCAGCGGTTCCGCTACACCGCATGGTCGGCGGACTACGGCAACGAATTGACGCTGCTGCTGGGCGGCTGCGTGGATCAGGGTATTCTGGAAAGTCAGGTGCGGCAGTATGTGCGGGACGCGCTGCTGGCGTGTCCCTACATCCGGGAGGTGGACGGGTTCTCCTTCTCGAAGAAGGGGAGCCGGGTGGAGGCCCGGTTCACCGTGCACACCGTCTATGAGGAGTTTACCCAGAAAACGGAGGTTTCGATCAGATGACCAAGGAAGAAATGCTGCGGCTGCTGACAGCCGCCTACACCGGCCCCGGCAGCGCCGCCGAGGGCACCTTTGCCGGAGACGTGCTCCGTGCCTGCGCCGATGGAATGGCGCAGCTTTGGAGCATGGAGATCGACGGACTGGAACGGCGGGCCTTTGTGTCCTCCGCTGTGGGGGAGTGGCTCACCGCCGTGTGCGCCGACCGGGGGTGCGTCCGCAAGGAGGGGGAGACGGACGAGGAACTGCGCGCCCGGACGCTGGCGGCGCTGGCCGCCACCCCCGCCTCCGGCAACGCCGACCACTACGCCGCGTGGTGCGGACAGGCGGCGGACATCCTGCGGGTGAAGGTGCTGCCGCTGGCAAGAGGAAACGGCACCGTGGACATCGTGGCGGTGGGCCGGGAGGGGAAAGCCCCCGGCGCAGCCGCCATCCGGGAGGCCCAGGCCGTCGTGGACAGGGAGCGGCCCGTGGGCGCGGACGCGAGGGTCATTGCCGCCGCTGAGACGGCGGTGAACGTGGCGGCGTCCGTGACGCTGATGGACGGCGGCAGCTTGGAGGGCGTGAAAACCGCCTTTTCTCAGGGGTTGACCGCCTTTTTCCGGGACAACGCCCTGCGGACGCGGGTGGTCAGCCACGGCAAGGCCCTGCGTCTGCTGCTGGACTGCGCGGGCGTGGCGGATGTGTCCGGCTTCACCATGAACGGAAGCGGCGACAGCCTGACGCTGACGGAGGGCGCTGTGCCTGTGGTGGGCACGCTGGCGCTGACGGAGGTGAAGGCATGAGACTGCCGGAGTTTTTGACGGAGCTTTCCCCCGTCCGGGAGACGCTGGTGGCGCTGGAGCAGGGGGAGAACACCATGGCGGAGGCCGTGGCGGAGAAGAACGGTCAGGTGTGCGTGACTACCGCCACCGGGGGGCTGACCCTGTGGGAGCGGGACTACGGCCTGCCCGTCCGGGAGGGGGCCGCGATGGAGGACCGCCGTGCCGCCGTCCGGGCCGCCATGCTGGGAGGGCGCACCCTGACCCCCGCCTTTTTGAAGGAGCTGTGCGTCACGCTGGGCGGCGGCGAGCGGGGAGAGGTGGAGGAGGACTTCGCCCATTGGAGCGTCACGGCGCTGGCGGTGGGCGCGGGGCGTGTTCCAGCGGACATTCCGGCCCTGAAACGGGCGGTGGAGCGGCTGAAACCCGCCCACCTGTCGGTGACGGTGCTGCCCACGGCGGACCTGACGGCCCGCCGCTGGGAGGCGGTCACCGGCGGCGTGATGATGGAGGTCTGGGGGTAAAAAAACGAGGGGACGGAAAGAAGAGCGCCCCTGACATGGCCATGACCGGCGAGGTTAAGATCCTTGCCGGCAGGGTGGGGGCGGCTTCTGACCACTGCACCAACAATTAAGTGGACGCTTACTGCGCAAATGCCGTGACGTGGGCCGCTGACAACGGGATCAGCAAAGGAACAGGCAGCGGAATCGGTAGCGGGCTGTTCGACTCCGCCAACGACTGCACGAGCGCGCAGATCACGGCGTTCCCGTGGCGGCTGTACATGGAAAAGGGAGATTAAGACCTCTTATAAGAATTCTCACCGGTTTGATCGAACCGGGGAGAATAAGCGTCAAAGCTGGCAACAGCTATGAGACAGGCGTAATGGAACGTTTTGATATGCTACCTCTGCGAACTCAGCCTGTGTGGATGATTGATGATGTTCGCGTTGGACGTTCCCGACCATGCGGTTAGTTACGCCCGACGCGAACATTTTTGCGTATTTTAACCGGAAACTGGTGAAAGCTGCGTGGCCTTCAAGCTGCCTGATACAGGGTAGGAAGGCCGACAGCGGGCTTGTTCCGGTGAGAGTCAGAAGGATAAATTTCACTGCGAGATATGCCTTGACCGGTTTCGGAAAATCTGCTATTGTTAATTAATGTAAAGAATTTTTGCCATCGATTGACAAAGACGGGGGCATCTGACAGCGAATTTTCCGGTGTATTTGTCTCTGACGATCAAAATGGTACATGTTCACAAACTGTGAAAAGGAGATACTATGCCGAAACAATATTGCGTTGGTGCGGTGGAAAAAGCCATTAAAATACTGAATTTTCTGGCAGAGCACCCGGATTCATCTTTCAGTGAGATTTTTACGGCGCTGGAGCTTTCTAAATCCACAACCTACCAGACTCTTTCAACTCTTGAGATGTTTCACTACGTTGAACGACTGGACAACCGGCAGTATCGTTTGGCAATGGGGATCCTTCCGCTGCTGCGTGGTATCCCTAAGCAGAATGACATTGTGGAGTGTGTGCGCGGTCCCCTGACAAAGCTGGCAGATGAGACACGGTTTTCTGTTCACTTCTGTATTCTGGATGCAGGCAGCGCTATATGCGTGTTCAAGGCTGAGAACGGTAATATATCCATCCGTACCACCTCGGTAGGCCGGCCTTTGACGCTGCACTCCTCGGCTGCGGGGAAGGCTTTGATGGCTTGGCTGCCAGCGGAGCAGTTGGAACAGTATCTTTCCCGCATTGACTATACTCCTTTTACCGACAGCACGATCACAACCCGGGAAGGATACCTGGAAGAACTCCGGAAAACGCGGGAGCGGGGCTTCTCTGTGGACTATGGTGAGGGTACCAAAGGTGTGTTGGGTATCGGTGTGCCGGTGTACCGGGGAAATGATTTGATGGGGGCAATCAGCATCGGCACCGTGGTGACAGATTCTAGCATGGAAGAATATGAGCGTATCGCAGGTCAAATGAAGAAAAGCGCCCAGGAAATCGAGCAGAACCTGGTCCGCCCGTAAACTAATTCCCAGTTGAAGATCTTCTGGGCCTATGAAGGAATTCAAATGAGTTAAACAAATAAATTAGTAGTAAAAAATGTTCAAACCGCCAAAAGGGCTTGCCATCTGTGAATTGCAGACGGCAAGCCCTTTTGTTTTGTTTGGCCGGGAAAACCGCAGACCGGTATCCTTGACTGCCGTGAGTTCTCAACTTATTGAATGTACAATCGGTCAAATGAATGAAATTTCATTGGCATTTTTGTATAAATTACTCGCTGTATAAGTGTTGACTTTTTTTTTCTCCTGCTATATTATCTATATACAGAAACAAGTTCTGAATTCAAAAACAACGGGAGGAGGGGGAAAAGCATGAGCAAATACTTGGATGAATATGTGTTGGGAGAACACTTTGTATCTGCCGCACGGACGGTGACGGAGTGCGATGTCGTCAATTTTGCCTGTATGACAGGGGATATGCACCCCAATCACACGGATGCCGAGGTCATGAAGCACAGCCAGTTCGGTCAGCGGATTGCCCATGGGCTGCTGGGGATCAGTTGGGCCCACGGGTTTCTGGACAGACTGGATCTGATCACGGACAGTGCCATCGCGTTTCTGGAAATTGAGGAATGGAAATTCAAGGCGCCTATTTTCTTCGGAGACACGATTCACGCGGAAATTACGGTGAAGGACGTGATTCCCAGCCGCAGCAAGCCGGATCGAGGAGTGCTCAAGCTGTACTTTGAGCTCATTAAGCAGGATGGTACCGTCTGCCAGAGCGGCACGAAGGCCATTATGATGAAACGCACCGCACAGAAAGAGGGATAAAGCATGAGTAAAGTTGTAAGTGTGGAAGAGGCCATTGCCTCCATTGCGGACGGCAGCACCGTTACTGTCTGCGGCTGTGAGAATATCCTGCTTCCCGAATATCTACTGGCTAATCTGGAGAAGCGGTTTCTGGAAACCGGCCATCCCAGAGACCTGACGGAGATCCACACCGTAATTCACGGCATGGGCGTGGGTCTGGGGCTGGAGCACTTCGCCCACGATGGTATGACGAAAAAGGTCATCGGTAGCGGTTACAGCTACTTGAAGACCTCAAAGATGACCTCCATGATTCGAGAGAACAAGATCCCCGCCTACCTGATTCCCATGGGCACGGTGCTGCAGATCATGGCCAACGTGGCTGCCGGCGAGCCCTATACATACAGCAAGGTGGGTTTCGGAACCTTTGTAGACTGCGATGTGGAGGGCGGCTGCGTCAACAGCATTGCGGAGAACACCTTCTGCACCCGAGATACCATTCACGGCGAGGAAATGCTCTGCTACAAAAATCCGAAGATTGACGTAGCTATCCTCCGGGGCACCACAGCCGATGAATTCGGCAATATCAGCCTGGAGCATGAGCCCATGACCTTGGGCGTTCGGACACTGGCCATGGCAGCCCGGGCCAGCGGCGGCAAGGTGATCGTTCAGGTCAGCCGTCTGGTGAAGCGGGGCAGCATTGACCCCCAGAAGGTAGTGATTCCCGGCATCATGGTAGACATGGTGGTGGTGGATGAGAATCAGGCCCCCAGCGGAGGGCGGATGAACCCGGCCCTCACCGGTGAAATTCGCATTCCCGTCTCTGCGCTGGAACCCCTGCCGCTGGACGCTGCCAAGGTTATCAGCCGCCGGGCGGCTCAGGAGATCACCAAGCAGTCCGCAGTGGTGAATCTGGGGGTAGGCATTCCCATCAATATTCCTATGATCCAAGTGGAAGAGAACTCTGACAAGGACACGATTTTCTTCCCGGAGCACGGCGCCATCGGCGGCGTTCCGGCAGAGCGGGCCATTTTCGGCACCAATGTAAACCCCGAGGCTATCATTGATTCCACCGATGTGTTCCGCTATTATCGGGGCGGCGGTCTGACTCAGACGTTCCTGGGCTTCGGTGAGTTTGACCAATACGGCAACGTGAATGTCAGCAAATTCAATGGCATCATCCCCGGCTGCGGCGGCTTCATCGACATTGCTCACAAAACGCCGAAGCTGGTGTTCTGCGGTTCCTTCACCGCCGGCGGCGCAAAAATTGAGATTGGCGGCGGTCGCCTGAAGATCATTCAGGAGGGCAAGTACCACAAGCTGATGGAAAAGGTGGAGCAGATTACCCTGAACGGTCAGGAAGCTCTGAAAAAGGGACAGGATGTCACTTATGTGACGGAGCGGGCGGTGTTCCACCTGACCCCCAAGGGCATTGAACTGCTGGAATACGCCCCCGGCATTGACATTCAGAAGGACATTCTGGATCTGATTCCCTTCCCGGTGCTGGTGTCCAACCCCAAGGAGATGGACGCAGCCTTGTTTACGTAAGAACGGAGCGTGGGTATGAGCAGCGAACTTAGGTTTGACGTACTGGTGCTGGGGGGCGGCGGCGCAGCCCTGCGGGCCGCCCTGAGCGCCTGTGAGCAGGGCGCAAAAACTGCCATCCTCTCCAAGGGTGAGGCAGGAAAAAGCGGCGCCACCTATTACAGTGTGGCAGAGGTGGGGGCCTTCAATGTGCCGGACGGAGCCCTGGATCCTGAGGACAGCCCGGAGGAATTCTACCGGGATATGGAGATGGCCGCCTTGGGTACTGCACAGTTGCCCCTATGCCGGATTCTGGCGGAACAGGCGGAGAGCGCCCTGCAATATCTGGAGAAGATCAGCGGCGGCACTGTGTTTGCCAAAGAGGATGGACACTTCAAGGTGTATCAGGCCTGCTTTTCCACCCGGCCTCGCTCCCATGTGGTGGAAAACCACTTCAAGCCCATCCTTCGGGCCCTCCGGGAGGAGGTGGCCAGAAGGGACATCACGGTTCTCAGCGGTCTGCAGGCGGTGGATCTGCTGAAAGAGGACGGACAGGTCTGCGGTGTGTACGCACTGGATGAGGCTGGTGCCCCAGTGATTGTTCATGCCGGCAGCGTTGTCCTGGCCACCGGCGGAGCCAGCCGCCTTTTCCGGCGGAATATGTATCCTCGGGACATTACCGGCGACGGATACGCAATGGCCTGGCGGGCCGGCGCCCGGATGAGCAACATGGAGTTCATTCAGGCGGGGATCGGCGTGGCGGCACCCTTTATCAACCTTTTCGGCAACTACCTCTGGGAGGCTAACCCCCAGATCGAAAACGCAGCAGGGGAGCCTGTGCTGGAAAAATACCTTCCGGCCGAAGTGACGCCGGAGGCTGTTATCCGGGAGAAGACCCATTTCCCATTCAGCACAAGAGATCTCTCCCGATATATTGAGATTGCGGTTCAGAGCGAGTATAATTACGGCCGGGGAACCGCCGGCGGCAACATGCTTCTGAATTTCCGCGGAACGGATTTTGACAGTCTGTTTCGGCGGGATCCGGTATTTGCCTCCATGTGGAAGGTTACCTATCAGTGGCACAAAGAGCGGGGGATCGACCTCTATCGGGATCCGGTGGAGATTGCCTGCTTTGCCCATGCCCTCAATGGCGGTGTCCTGATCGACGAACATGCCGCCGCCAGTCTCCCGGGACTCTATGCGGCAGGAGAGACGGCCTCCGGCCCCCACGGAGCCGACCGGCTGGGGGGCAACATGTCCGTTACCTGTCAGGTGTTCGGCAATATTGCCGGCCGCAGCGCTGCCGCCTATGCAAAGGGGCTGAAGGCTCACCCAACTGGAGAGGCGTCGGCAAGAGAGATCGCCCGGCGGCTGGAGCAGCTGACCTCCGGCACCAGACGGGAATGCAGAGACCTGCTGGAGACCCTGCAGGAGCGCTCGGACAAAGCCCTGATGATTATCCGCAGCCAGACCGGACTTCAAAAGTACCTGACGGAGCTGGCAGATCTGAAGGCGGAGATCGCCCGCGGCGGAACGGCTGGGTGTCTGGGAGAACTGGTACAGCTGGAAAATCTGGCAGAGGTCGGCGGACTGATCGCCCGGGCAGCGCTGGAGCGGAAGGAAAGCCGGGGCAGTCACTACCGGGCGGATTATCCAGATGCAGATCCGGCCCTTGCCCATCCCATTATCCTTGAAAAGGCGTAAAATACTACATTAAATATAGTATGGACAGAGAAGAAAGGACGGTTTCCATGAAAAAAAGACTTGTCTCCCTGATGCTGGCAGGATTGCTGACACTCACACTCACCGCCTGCGGCGGACAGAAGAGCGATTCCCCCGCTACCAGCGGCAATGGGGATGCCGCTCCCTCCGGCACAATCGTGCTTAAGTGCGGCCATGTGCTGGCGGATGGCAGCCACTTTGACTTTGGCGTGGACAAATTCGCCGAACTGGTAAACGAGAAGTCCGGCGGCACCCTTCAGGTGGAGGTACACACGGACGGCACGCTGGGGCAGGAGCGGGAGATGATGGAGTCCCTTCAGATCGGCAATCTGGATCTGGCGCTGGTTTCCACGGCTCCCATCAGCAACTTCTATTCTCAAATGTCCGTGCTGGACATGCCCTACCTCTTTGACTCCAAGGCCCATGCCTATGCGGTGCTGGACGGCGAGATCGGCCAGAGCCTCTTTGATGGTCTGGAGAGTCAGGGCATGGTGGGCCTTACTTACATGGAAAACGGTTTCCGCAATGTCTTTTCCACTAAGCCTATCACCAAGCCTGCTGATCTCAAGGGTGTGAAAATCCGTATCATGGAAAACCAGATCCAGACTGCCACCTTCAGTGCTCTGAACGCCATCGTCACCAATATGGCCTCCGGCGAGGTTTATACCGGCCTGCAGCAGGGGACCATTGATGCCGCCGAGAATGCCATCTGCGCCTACTACAGCAGCGCCTACTATGAGGTGTGCAAAGAACTGAGCCTGACGGAGCATTTCTATGGCGCCACTGCCCTGTTGATGAGCAAGAAGGTCTTTGCATCCCTGACGGAGGAGCAGCAGACCATTTTGAAGGAGGCTGCGGCTGAGGCGCGGGATCTTCAGCGGGCCGATGTGGCAGAAAGAGAGACCCGGTATCTGGATGAGCTTCAGGCCGAGGACGGCGTGACGGTGCATGAGGATGTGGACAAGGATGCATTCCGGGCTATCACCGATGAGATCTATCCCAAGTTCTATGATACCATCCCTCAGGATCTCGTTGAGTCCATCCGTAATTGTGCCTATTAAATTCTCTGAGAGAGAAGGGAGGGAGACTGCCGCTTTACGCCTTGTAAAATGTCAGTCGCGAGTATGAAATTTTACAACGGAATCAACAAAGTCGAAAAAGTTTTGGTGGCAATCGTCACAGTGCTGTTAGTTGCGGTTGTGTTTTTGCAGGTGGTTAATCGCACCATCATCAAGGCAACCATTGCTTGGCCCGAGGAGGCGGCCCGCTACCTGATGGTGTGGCAGGTGTTCCTGGCATCTGTCATCGCGTTCCGAACCGGGGCAAACTGCTGCATTGACGTGCTCATTAACCGGTTCCACGGCAAGGCCAAGGTTGTACTGACCTGCTTTTCAAACATTGTGTGCCTGGTGTTTGCGGTGGTGCTGATCCTGGGGGCACTGGAGGTCATCCAGACCCAGATCGAATTCAACCAGACCTCCACGGCACTGCGGATCAATATGGCCTTTGTCTATGCGGCCATGCCGGTATGGGGGTTTCTCTTCATTGTAGAGCTGGTGTTTATGACTATACAGGCTTTTAAGCCGACCGCTTTCAAGGATCAGACCGATGGGGAAGGAAGTGCTGCATGAGCTTGATTTTCATCCTGCTGGGAACTTTTTTCCTGCTGGCGTTTTTAGGGGTTCCCATTGCCATTTCTCTGGGTGTGGCGTCCGGCATCGGCATGCTGACGGCGGGTGTGTCCGTGTCCGGTATCGCCCAGCGAATGTTTGCCGGCGTGGATTCCTTCTCCTACTTAGCCATCCCCATGTTCATGCTTGCTGGTAAGTTGATGGAATACGGCGGCATATCCGCCAGAATCGTTCAAGTGGCAAAGATCCTTTGCGCCAAAGTCCGGGGCGGTCTAGCCATTACCTCCATTGTTGCCTGCTCTTTCTTCGCAGCTCTGTCCGGCTCTGCGCCGGCAACGGTTTCTGCCATTGGCGGCATCATGTATCCGGAGATGCTCAAGGACGGGTATGACGAGGAGTTTGCCGGCGGCATGATTTCCGTGGCCGGCAACTTAGGTCCCCTGATTCCCCCCAGCATCCTGATGGTTACCATCGGTGTATGCACAGGCGTGTCTATCAGTGATATGTTCCTGGGCGGAATCGTCATCGGCATTTTGCTGGCGGCTGTCTTCTGCTTGACGGCTTACGTCATCTGCCGCAGAAGAAATTACGGCGGCTCCGGACAGACCTACAGCAGTAAAGAAAAATGGCGGATTTTCTGGTCTGCCATGCCGGCTCTGGGTATGCCTATCATCATTCTGGGCGGCATTTACGGCGGCTACTTCACCCCTACGGAGGCATCCGTTGTGGCGGTGGTCTACGGCATTATCGTTTCCTTCTGCATCTACAGAGAGATTACCGTGAAGCAGTTTATCCGGTCTCTGGTGGATTCTGCAGTGGCTGGCTCAGTGATTTTGCTGATGATTTCTACCTCTATGTCCTTCAGTTGGATTTTTGCAAGACAGGGCCTCTCCCGCCTGATTGTCAGCGGAGTTTCCTCTGTGTTTACCACGTCGGTTTCCTTTATGATCCTCTCTTTTGTGATCTTCCTGATCTTTGGAACATTTATGGACGCCAATGCTAACGCCCTTCTACTGCTGCCCCTGATGTTCCCGGTGGCCCAATCCCTGGGAATCAACGCCATTCATTACTGCATTTTTGCAACCGGCGCACTGATCATCGGTTCATCTTCTCCTCCGGTTGCAGTGAACATCTTCACGGCGGTCAGCGTCACGGGCCTGCCAATGAGCCGAATCATCAAAGGGATGCTGCCTTTCTTCATTATGATGATTCTCACAGTGCTCATCTATTCGTTCTTCCCCGATCTGAGCACTTTCCTGCCTAATCTGGTGGGGTAAGGAAATGGCCTGCGGTCTGTGAACTGCGCTCCGTCTAAACAACGACTGCACAAAGAGCAGCTGCCACAAGTAAGCGAAAAGGCTTATTCTTGTGGCAGCTGCTCTTTTTGCGCATGACAAAAGCTGTTGACCCTTCAGGAATTGATTGTATAGGGTAGGGCAGCCGTCAGCGGCTCTGTCGCGCTGCGGATGCTGCATGCCCCTTGCGGGTGAAGGGGGTGTGCGGGCCTGTGCCCGCAGGCGCGTTTCGGAGCGCAACCGCCGTAAGGCGGCTCTTAGCGCGGAGATAACCCAAGAAGGGGAAACAGGCGACGCGCCGCCGGTGGCGGATGAAGCGAGCATGTTTCGAGGAAGGCGAAGTGCCGCCGGGAGCGAAAAGACTTTTTCGACACGTTGAAGCAGCTATCGCAGACGGGCACAGCCCGTTCTGCGGCGGCTGCTTTTTTTTGGCGGGGCGGCATGGGCGATTTTACTAAAGGGAAACGGCTTTTCGCCGGGGTTCGTAAAATTTCTTCCGAAATTCAAAAAAGCTCTTGCATCGTACACCGGTGTACGGTGTATGATCTTATCGCGAAAAAAGAGGCCGGATACAGAAGGAATGTTGGCCGGAGCCGCTCCGGTGACATTTCGTGTCGAAAAAAGGACGTTTCATGCAGACGGTCACGCAAGGCGCGGAAAATATGCTACACTGAACACCGAAAACTGAAAAACTGTCCGGGGGCGCCCCCGGACCCGTAGGGAGAACTCCCTACGGGAAGATCTCTGTCCGTGGGAGACTGATTCGGACAGAGAAGGAAACGAACAGGAGGAGATCTATGAAGAAGCGTATCTTGAGCTGTCTCATGGCGCTGGCCCTGTGCCTGACGCTGCTGCCAACGGCGGCGCTGGCAGAGGAGACGGAGGGGACGGCACAGACGCCCCCGGCCGTGGAGGAATCGACAGACCCGGCAAACGGGGAAGCGAAGCAGGAAAATCAGTCTGCGGAACAGGAAGAACAGCGGGAGATCCCGACTGTAAAGCAGGACGAGGCCGTGGCCGATGTGCAGGCGATGATCGACGCTCTGCCTGACGCGGCGGAACTGGACGGCATGGACGATGCGGATGCCATGGCGGTCTACGAGGCGTTTCAGACCGCCTGCGACGCGTATTATGAAACCCTGACCGAGAAACAGCAGGCACAGCTGAAAAACACGGAGAAGCTGGCGGCGCTGTCCGACTGGTTCAGCCAGTCTGCGGCGCTGGCGGCGGGCGGACACCAGCACCCCATCTGCGGCGCAAGCTGTGTGGATGGCGAGAATCACGATAATGTGACTTGGACAGGTACCAGGGATGTAACCGGTCTGCAAGCGGGCCGCCACTACTACCTCATGAACGATGTCAAAGTGAGTGAAACCTGGCATCCGGCAGACGGCGTGGTGCTCTGCCTCAACGGCTACAGCATCACGGCGATTACAAAAAGTATTAATGTTATTGAGGTGGACAAGGGCAAAACCTTTACCCTAACCGACTGCGGCACGGCCGGTACGGTCACGCACGAAGACGAGAAGAGAGGCCGCGGCGTGAAGGTGTTCGGCACCTTCAATCTGTACGGCGGCAACATCACCGGCAACCAAACCGATGGTAATTATAACGACGGCACTACATTCGGCGCGGGTGTCTATGTCGCGACGTACTCCGTTTTCAATATGTACGGTGGCAAGATCACTGGCAACATGGGTTATTCCGGCGGAGGCGGTGTGTACGTTGCCCCTACCTATGCCGACTCATCCCGCGCCGTATTTAATATGTCCGGCGGCGAGATCTCGGGCAACAGCAGCCTTTACGGTAACAGCAGCGGTGTGTATGTGAACGGCGGCGAGTTTATCATGTCCGGCGGCTCCATTACTGGCAACGCTGGCTACGGTGTGTATCTGTGCGATTACAAAAACAATTTCGGCGACACTTGCCCCGGCGCCTTCACCGTCAGCGGTAAGGTAAGCGTCACCGGCAACTATAAAAACGTCTATAACAACGGCACACTTGTTGGCACCCTCGATTACAATGTGTTCCTGTCCACGGGCAAGACCATCACCGTCGAAGGAACCCTGGACGCCGCGTCCAAAATCGGCATCTCCACGCAGGGTGAAGCCAGCGCGGACATCGCCACCGGCGGGGTGGGGGAGGACTATGATAAGATCTTCTCCTCCGACGTGAAGGACAAGGGGTACTCGTTCACAAAAAAGGACGACGGAACGCTCCGTTTCAACGGCCACGACCACAACTGGCAGTTCACCGCAACGACCGAGATGATCAAGGCAAAATGCACCGCTCCAAACTGTCCGGTGACCGCCTCTGGCAGCGATGAGTATAACGGCGGTTCTGTGCGGCTTAAAGTCGAAAACACAACGTACGGCGATCGTTGGAATAACGCATCGGTAGAAGCCAGCAAACAGCCCGCCTGGCGCGGCCCGAAGGCCTTGACAATCGAAATCTATTATCAGAACAGCGTGACCGGCAAGGATCTCGGCACGACCGCGCCCACCCTGCCGGGCTCCTACACGGCCAGCATCATGGTAGAGGGCCTGACCGTAACCCGCGGCTTTAAGATCACCAAGGCGACGCCGACGATCCGAAGCTGGCAAGGTTATCCGTATGGCAAAACATTCGACGGCACCCAGCTTGCCAACCCGGCTTCTGACCGTTTGACGATTTCCGGCGGTACATACAGTGATATTGCAGAGTTTAACTGGTATACTGCCACAAAAAACGAGGGTAATACCTATATCAAGGGTGAAAAGCTGAACGAAAACCCAACTGATGCGGGCGACTACATCATCGAAGCGGTATTTAATGATACGGATACCACCAATGCGGCTACCAGCGAATTGGGCTTGACTATCCAGCAGGCAACTCAATACAACGGAACGGTTCCCGTAGCGGTAAACAACATGCATCCTTCTTCTGTTTCCCAAACCTTTACAGTGGATTTGAGTCAGGAACTGACGAAGAATAAAGTTCGCCACGGTGACTCTCTGGCACTCGCTGCTTTTGGCATTACTTCTCAATCCGACTATGTGGATTTGACTAATACTGCGTTAAACGGTGAAATTTTAACGATTACCATGAAGCCGATGGCCAGCAATCTCGTAGGTATGCGAGCATATGTAACCGTTAATGTGACCAGTCGAAACTACAAGGTTATTCCGGTAGGGATCACGCTGACTCTGCAAGAAAAGCCCACAGCCAATGATATTACCGTTACCATGGACGACTGGACCTTCGGAGAAGCCGCGAAGGAATTGCAGGTAAACGGTCTGCCGACCGGCGTGGAGCTTACCGATCCCGCCGTGACCGTCACCTACACGAACACGAAGGACGGCACCACGTCAAGCAAGCGGCCTACCGACGCGGGCGATTACACCGTGAAGGTGCAATATGAGACAGACACCGAGATCCACACCGGCACGGCGGAGTTTACCATCAGCCCGAAATCCATTGAGGGCGCCGCAGTCACGAGGGACCAAAGCGAACAAGTTTATGATGGCGGCGAGAAGAAGCCGGCGGTAACATCTGTTGTGCTGGATGGCAATACGCTGACGGCGGGGACGGATTACGCCGTTGCTTATGCGAATAACATCAACGCCACCAAGTTGGGGCCGGATTCTCAGGCGAAAATCATCATTACCGGCACCGGCAACTATACGGGCGAGATTACAGTACGCTTCCCCATCAATCCCGTAACGCTGAGAATTATCGGAGAAGATCGGATGACGGCCACGGCGTCTTACGGCACCAAGGTAAAAGATATCCCTGTCTCTTCCACTACGGTCTACTATAATAGCAGCAAGGTAACAATCGTACCCGGCACATGGAAATTTGACGGCGACGGCATGGATGAAATCCCGGAAGTCGGTAATACAAAGGTGTATAGGGCGGCCTTTACGCCGACGTCCGGCGGCGAAAATTACCGTGAGTGCTTCACCTACATCAAGCCTTCGATCTCTCAGACCGCCGGGTCTGTGACCGATCCGGCTGCCAAGACCGATTTGGTCTACAACGGCGAGGAGCAGGCACTGCTTGAGACTCTGCCTGCCAGCAGCACCGGCACGGTGCAGTACAGTCTGGACGGCACGGACTACACCGAGACCCCGCCCATGGGCAAGAAAGCTGAGACTTATACCGTTTCCTACAAGGTCGTGGGTGACAAGAATCATCTGAATGTAGAGGCTCAGAGAATCAGTGTCAAGATCGAAAAGCTGGCCATCACCGTAACGGCGGAGGACAAGACCTCCCGTGTGGGTCTGGCTCTGGCGGGACTGACCTACACCTATACCCCGGAACTGGCCGCCGGTGACGTGTTCACCGGCACGCTGGAGACCAACGCGCTTCCGGATGCCGCGGGCAGCTATTCCATCACGCAGGGTAATTTGGCGTTGAACGAAAACTACACCATCGACTTCCACGCCGGTACCTATACGGTGGCGGATAAGCTGGCTCAGAGCGACTTCCGCTTTGAAAGCATTCCGTCTGCCGTAAGCAAGACCTATGGCGACCCGGATTTCTCCGCTGCCGCGGTCGGCGCTGTCGAGGGCAGCACCGTGACCTACGAGAGCAGCGCGCCTGCGGTTGCCACCGTGGACGGCACCGGCAAGGTCACCATCAAGGGTGCGGGCACGGCGGTCATCACCGCCAAGGCGTCCGCGACGGAGGATTATGACGCGGCAGCGGCGGCCTGCACCCTGACGGTGGAGAAGAAGCCGATCACCGCACCTGCGGCGGATGCCACGGTCTTCACCTACAACGGCACGGAGCAGACCTACGCTCTGGCGGAGGATGGTGCTTACACCATCACCGGCAACAAGCAGACCAACGCCAACGAGACGGGCTATTCCGTCACGGCGGCCTTGAAGGACACGGTCAATACCCAGTGGGCGGACGGAACGACCGCAAATAAGACCTATACATTTGTCATCGGCAAGGCGGTCATCACCGTCAAGGCCAAGGATCAGACCGCCTATGTGGGCGACAAGGCCCCCACCTTGGGCGAGGATAGCTATACCGTTTCCGGTCTGGTGGGCGAGGAGAAGCTGACGACCCAGCCGACGGTGAAGTACGTCGGCGCGGACGGCAGCGAAATTGCCCCCGACATGACCAAGACCGGCGAGGTCAAGATCCTTGCCGGCGGCGCGGCGGCCTCCGGCAACTACACCATCCGCTATGAGGACGGCAAGCTGACCGTCAGCACCCGCCCCTCCGGCGGTGGCGGCGGCTCCAGACCCTCCACCAACCCCGTTCAGACGGAGGTGAGCAAGGATCCTGACGGCTCCGTTTCCCTCTCCAAGACCAGCGCGGCCAAGGGCGACAAGGTGACCATCACCGTGAAGGCGGAGCAACATTACGAGGTGGACGAGGTGATCGTCCGGGATTCCAAGGGCAAGCAGTTGGCCGTCAAGGACAACGGCGACGGCACGTTTACCTTTGAGATGCCCGCCGACAAGGTGACGGTGGAGCCTACCTTCTCCTGGGTGAATCCCTTTGCGGACGTGGCAAACAGCGCCTACTACGTGGACGCGGTGGAGTGGATGCTCAAGCGCGAGGTCACCCAGGGCACTACGGAGACCACCTTCAGTCCCAACCTGAACTGCACCCGTGCCCAGATCGTCACCTTCCTGTGGCGGGCCGCCGGTTCTCCCGCGCCGAAGGGCACGGTCAGCTTTACGGATGTTTCCGCAGGCAGCTACTACGCCAAGGCGGTGGCGTGGGCCATTGAAAACGGCATCACCGGCGGTACGGGCGATGGCCTGTTCAGCCCTGACGCCGCCTGCACCCGCGCTCAGTCCGCGGCGTTCCTGTACCGCGCGGCGGGCAGCCCCGCCGTGGGCGGCAGCGCCGGGTTCAGCGACGTAGCGGCGGACGCTTACTATGCGCAGGCAGTGGCGTGGGCCAAGGAGCACGGCATCACCGACGGCATCGGCGGTGGGCTGTTCGGCTCCGCCAACGACTGCACGAGAGCGCAGATCGCCGCGTTCCTGTGGCGGCTGTACGCGGAAAAGTGAGATCAAGACCTCTTATAAGAATCTTCCCCGGCCGAAAGGCCGGGGAAGATAAGCGTAACGGAACGTTGTGAAACGTTCCGTTACTGTCATGTTGGGGGAGTGAGCGTCAAACCGAGCCGCGTATGAAACGGGGGCTGGCGGGTCATAACTGACCCGCCGCAGGGGGCAATGGGTATTCGCGTTTCCAAGGTCAAGTAAGTATGAGGACATAATACGCAGACAACAAAAACTGCGTGTAAGTTTTTGAATGCGGCGTCAAACACAGCGGCGGATGGAAGATTTTCTGTGAAAATGGGAGAATACCCCATGTAGAGCGTAGAGTCCACGCGCTATGCGTGGACTCTACGCGAAAAACGGAGGAGAGTTTGCAACACTATATCGCCCATGTGGCCGGCACCTGGCTTACAATTTATCCACCGATAAATTGGGAGGTCAGCACATGGAATACGGTTATGCAAGAGTTTCTACCAAGGAGCAGAATGAACTGCGTCAGCTCATCGCCCTGCGGGAATTCGGGTTAACGGACCGGGCGATTTTTGTGGACAAGCAGTCCGGCAAGGATTTTGACCGCCGCAGCTACCAGCGGCTGCTGCGCAAACTGAAAGACGGCGACACGCTTGTGATCAAGAGCATCGACCGTCTCGGCAGAAACTATGAGGAAATTTTGGAGCAATGGCGCGTCATCACAAAGGAAAAGGGTGCGGCAATCGTTGTGCTGGATATGCCTCTGCTTGACACGCGGCGGAACCGGGATCTCACCGGAACGCTGATCGCGGACATCGTGCTGCAGCTGCTATCCTATGTGGCGCAGACAGAGCGCGAGTTCATTCATCAGCGGCAGGCGGAAGGAATCGCCGCAGCGAAGGCGCGCGGCGTGAAATTCGGCAGACCCCGCAAGGCGCTGCCGGAGGGATTCGGCGAAGTCAAAGCGCGTTGGGAGCGCGGCGAGCTGTCCGCGCGGGCGGCAGGAAAACTGCTGGGCGTCACCCACCGGAGCTTTTTGCTCTGGGCGCAGGATGACGTGTGTAAAGAAACCGTTAAGAAAACGCAGACAGAAAAGAAGCGTGGATAAAAAAGTACGCTTTTTTAGTCGGTTTTAGACCCTTGCCTTATTGATATTCTGTTGAGGGTGTGCTATGGTAAAAGTGTAGATTTTGTGTATGTCGCTGTGGTCGGCAACCTGTACTTTTTTATCCACTGTGCCGGATACACAATCAGCTTAAAAGACCCTTCCGCCTGTATTGCAGGCGGACAAGTATTCTGCGGGAGGTGAGCAGCGATTCATCCGTCTCTGTACGATTTCTGCGCCGGGCATGAACAAACTCACCTGTTGGCACAATGGGACGATGAACGCAATGCGCCGCTCACGCCGAAGGATGTGACCTACGGAAGCCATCAAAAGGTATGGTGGCGATGCTCCCAAGGCCATTCCTATCGTTCCGAAGTCAGAATCCGCACGCGGGGAACGGGCTGTCCCGTCTGCGCGGGCCGCACTGTTCTGCCGAAGGAAAACTCTCTGGCGGCAAAATTCCCTGATCTGCTTTCGGACTGGGACACGGAAAAGAATTCCCCGCTGCTGCCGACGCAGGTCATGCCGGGAGCGCATCGGAAGGTCTGGTGGAGGTGCCCGAAAGGACATAGCTGGCAGGCGAGCGCTGCCAGCCGCGTCACATCAAACGCAGGCTGTCCGTTCTGCGCGGGACAAAAGGTC
>ERZ840096.1026-NODE-1026-length-33205-cov-6.509351_pt1 | contig 33205 bp, 43 predicted proteins | sample MGYA00519878_ERZ840096 | MGnify/ENA primary metagenome ERZ840096 (study PRJEB31850, sample SAMEA3708865) | human gut metagenome | biome: human gut; feature: human-associated habitat; material: faeces | place: China | collected 2014 ...
GCTCATAGCAAAATATGATGAGCTAAACTAAAAACACAAAATTCTTGACAATCCCTAGTCATCCACGTTCCCAGTCTTCCCCACCGTTGAGTATTGTGTCATCCGCCTCACCTCTAATCGTATCCATTCGCTATGGCCCATTCGCTAATGTAGTACATCCACCCGTTTGGGCCTTTCCAATCATCAGAAGGGTATTTCTTCATCAAAGCCCGCTTCTGTTCCAAAGCTTTTCATCGGCTCCCGTTCGTTTCCGCCCTTCTTTTTTGAATCCACAAACCGCACACCGTTGACCATCACTTCAACGGTGTAGCGCTTTTCCCCGTTCTTTTCATAACTCCCGGTGCTGACGGACCCATCCTCGATCAGAATCCTGTCACCCTTGCCAAAGTAATTCCCAACGAATTCCGCCGTTTTGCCCCACGCCTTGCACGGGATGAAGTCAGCGTCATGCTTTGCCCCGCTGACGTACCGCCGATTAACCGCCACCGTGAACCGTGTGAACGTCTTCCCGTTGCTCGTTACCTTGACTTCGGGGTCCTTGACCAGCCGCCCCAGTAGAATCACTTTGTTCATTTTTGACCGCCTTTCTTTTTCGCCAATTCTTCAAACCTAGGGCCCCGCCAGTCATGCTTTTCTTTCCATTCTTTCAGCCGTTCTACCCAGCGAGTTCGTTTCGCATCCATGATTTTTCCCAGCGGCGCATTAAAAGCGTAGTAGTGTCGCAGGACCTCAACAACCAGCTCAACGTCTGCGATTTCTTCCGCCAGATTGTCTAATGCTTCTTGTGGTGTCACCGGCGTGACGTTGTTGCACCAATCAATCCGGAACGCCCGAATCATCTTCAAAGCCGCTTGACCCAGTTCGGCCGACTCTTCTGCCAGTGCTTCCAGCGCATCCCGAGGTGTTAGCTGGTCGTGAATGTACCGGTTCATTTCATCTTGTTCTGCAAATCTTTGCTCCATATCGGAGCCGCCCGGCATCCAACCTCCCGTTTCTTTCTTCATCGCACATCCTTCCTTTCCGCCTTTTCCAATGCGTTCAAGATATTGTCCACAACATCCAGTGGATAAGACCCTATCTTATCCACCGTTTCGTCCTCGTCGAGGAACTCCCTCAGCTTCAGCGCTTCTTCGTACGCCAGCTCCCAGCTACTTTTGTCCATGACGTATCTTTTCACGTTTGACCTCCTCCAACCATTTCAGCCTGCTTCTCAACCACGCCGCATTGTTCATGCAATCCACAGCGTTGTTGTACCCTGCCACCAGCATTTTGTTTTCGGCCCGCAGTGCCTTGTTTTCCGCCTTTAGCTTTTCGTTTGTCTTTTCCAATCTTCCCTGCCGCACCTCCTGCCGCTCAATGTCTTCTTGTAACAGCCGAATTTTTGCCGCCGGGTCTTTTTCTTCAATGGCGGCCGGTTTCCCCGGCCACCACGTCCCACGCCATAGATACATCGTACCATCAACACCCATTTCCTGTCCGTCCTCCCGCTATGCTCACCACCTCAAGTTTGCTTGACAGTGGATAACTCTGTGGATTATTTATTCACTTTCGCCATTAGATAGAATACCCACGGATTAATGATTGGTTCCATTTTTGATTCCTCCTCATTCCAGCCAGCCACAAGGGATTCTATGGAGTCTAAATATCTCCATCACGGTGTGGGCCTCATCTCCATATCTCACGACCTTGCGACCAAAATCGTCGCTTATCACAAAAGCTGGTAAGCACTCGTGAACAACTGCATTTTGGCACCATTCGTTAAACATGCTGTCTTTCCCAAATAAATCTGTGATTACTCTCTCCGTTGGAAATCCTAATAACTTCTGTTGGTAATAGTCCCTTGGTTCTGGCCAGCTCGCATTTCTGGCAGGTGTTCCGAACCAGTCACTTCCATCCGCCATCCAAATTTTATCGACAAACACACAAACCCCATTCTTCACATAGCAAAGTTTCCATCTTGGCAAGGCAATTTCTTTTTCTTCCAATTGCTTCTCCCCCTCACTTGAATTTCTTTTGGAATTGCCGACTTCCCATTCTCTCGTAGTAGTCAAGGCTCATGTCAGCAGAGCAAAACTTTCCCAGCCCCACGGGCCATCTCCCGATAAGGATTTGTTCGGCAACCACGGCACGTTCCGTGGGCTTTCCCTTCACTTTCTCATGGGCAATTTCTGCCAACCTTGGCCCATCAAGGCTTTCCAGTTCCAGCAATTCCTCTTTTTTCATTCTCAGCCCTCCATTGCACATATTGCCCCGTTCTTTTCGCAATCAATTCCCTGGCCTTTCTTTTCGCCCTGTACCGGTCGTTTTTCACCGCTTCAGCCCATTGACAGCGTTTTGACTCAAATCTCTTTGTTTCTTTGCGAAGCTTCCGGATTTCTCTCACCCACCACACGCTCTTTGCTAACAGCTTTATCCCCCGGCAATCCTTCCACATTCTTCGTCTTTTCACTTTTCCGCCCCCCCTTTTTTCCCACTTCAAACCCCCAGCAGTTTCTTCATTTCTGCCGACCGCTCCAGAAGCTCCTTCCGCCGCCTGCTCTGTCCGGCAAACCGGATGGGATAGCAAAGCTCAAGAATGCGATCATAGATACGTTTCCGCCCGTCCCGGCATTCAACCATATCCGCCAGCGCCAGATTAGTTGTCACAATGAGCGGCTTTCCTGTTCGATACCGTCCATCAATGACGGTATAAACCTGTTCGTTCATGTATTCACTGGCCCGTTCGGAACCCAAATCATCAAGGATTAACAGTTCCGCCCGGTTCACAGAGTCGAGAAATTCAACCTTCTCCCGGTTCCCGTCCAGCGCCTGCACCAGACGAGGAATAGAAGTGATAATACAGCTATACCCCTGTTCCATGACCGCATTGGCCACACACACCGCCGCATAGGTTTTCCCGGTTCCAACGTCCCCGTAGAACAGTAGTCCCTGCCGTTTCTTCCTCATCTCCGGCCATTTGTCCGCATACCGCTTGACCGCCTTCAAATTCTCGTCCATGGTTGCCTGCCGGAAATTCCAGCCGTTCATTGCCGCCATGGGGAAGCAAGCATCCTTTAACGCCCGTATCTTCAACGAGGATTGAATTTGAGCCGTTTTTTCTTGCTCCCTATGGTATTTATCGAGCTGACACTTACAAACGCATCTGACTACCTTTTTGTGTCCACCGAACTGAATCCACGTTTCCTTCCGGCCACCGCACTTCCCGCACACCAGCAGTCCGTCCTCGTACCTGTCCCCAGGGGCAGGGAGCTGTCTTCCACTCCCTGCTTTTTCTACGACTTTCGTCACAGCATCTCCGATTGCCGCTTCTCCCATTAAATCCATCCCCTTTCTTTCATCAGCTCGTGTAGCTCGTCATCCTGCTTCTTCCAGTCCTCATCATCGTTCCCGGCAAATTGCTTCACCTCCGCCGCCCGGGATTTCTCGTCACGTTCTTTCTGCATCCTCGCCCAATTCCGGATAGTAGCAAGGTGGTTCTTGTAGCTCTTTCCAGTACTGGCCATATAAGCCGATAGGCGTTCAATTCTCTTATCCCAGTCATTGGGAAATTCGTTTTTTAACTTTTCAACGTCTGTTCCAGTGAGTAGAACATTTTTATATTCCCCATAGCGATGACGAGAGGGCTTTATATCTTTCCTATCCTTACCTAACCTATCCTTACCTAACCTATCCTTACCTATGGATACAGGTTGTATACAGTCTGGATACACGTTGGATACAGAAGTTACAGGTTTCATTTCCCATTCTCCGTAGTTGTTAACTTCAACATCTTCTTTCTCCGGAAGTCTTGATGGATGATACCTGTCTTTCTGAATGTAGTTGTGAATCTTCCAGTGTTTGATTACAACCACGCCGGATTCAAAGGGGATTAAATACTGTTTAGCGAAGAGGATTTTCAAATCATCATCTTTCGTCCCAGTCATTCTTTGAATCTGTTTCACGTTGGACAAAAATCCATCATCATCAGCCCGCAACAGAAGGTGAAAGTAGAGATTCTGTGCCGTTGCTGGCATGTCCATGAATTGGTCCGTGTCAATCACGGATTTTGCCATCATTCTTCTTTCAGCCATTGCTTGCGCTGCCTTTCTCAGCTTTCATCTTTTCCCATTCGTCCTTGATAATCTGTAAGACTTCCAGCGCCCGCCCCCTGGCAGTGCTTCTGAACATCATCTCCATCGCCCTTCTCCATTGCCGCCCCCGGCTTCCTTCCAGTAAAGGTATACCCGCCGGAAGGAACGGAAGGTGTAATCGCTCACTAGCCCAGCGATTACGGAGCGCCGGAGTCAAAAAGGAAGCCCGCACCCAGTATTGTTTAAAACGTCTGTTTTTCATTTTCCCCACTCCTCTACTAAACTTTTCAACCGCCCAGGTTCCATGGTTTCGATTCCTTGTTCCTGGCACTCCGTTACAAGACCGTCAATGAACCTGGCCATTTCTGCCGTGTTGTAGGTTGATGTTCCTGGATAGGCCAAGATTTCTGCTTCCCCGAAAATCTCGTTCAGCAGCTCCGCAATGTAGCCAATACCGTTGGATTCCCAGATTTCCCGGAAGCGGTCAACCGCTTCCGTTTTCATTTTGATCACCTGGAATGTTCCGTAAAGCCGCACATGCTCCCGGTAAACTTCCGTTTTTGGTATGCCCAGCTTGTGGGCCAGCTTATCAATGAGCACCCAAGCATAAGCATTGGCCGAAAGAGAACGCCTCCGTGGCAGTCGTTTCAGCTCAACTTCCCATTCTTTGCCCTTCTTCAAGCTGGCGGCGGCCTCCGAAATCTCCACCAAGCCAGCCGTGCTTCTGACCGTCAGTGTGACTTCTGCAACGTCACACCCGGCAGGTACCATTTCTTTGATTGCCAACAACCTCATAAGTAATTCCTCCCAATCAGCTTGATAAATTCTTCTCGCTTATGCCCTCGTTGTTCGTATTTTGTTTGCGCCCACCGCTTTAAAAAGCGGTCCAGATTGCGGTTGAAATGAACCGCCTTCGGGCTCATGTTGTGGCACCGATTGCAGAGCGGAACCGTGAAGCCCTCCCGTTCAGAAATCTGCCGGTTCGGACCGCCGAAAACGTGGTGGCACGCTTGCGCCCGGTTTCCGCACAGACAGCACTCGTCCCAGTCTTCCGGAGCCACCATGATTGACTTATGGGTCTTCATTTCGCTCCCTCCTTTTGAGCTTTCGCCCGCAGTCCCGCAATGGCCTTGTTCCACGCCGGAACCGTCAGCGCAGACAGATCAGAACACCCTGCCCATGACAGCACTTTTGCCAGTTCGCTTCCAGTACGTTGGCACAAAACTTCCAGTTCGTTCTTCTGCTTCTGGCTGGCTAATTGGACTTCTGACCGGTTGTCCCGTGTGTCTGCATCCTTCGTATCATCGATACAGAAAAGCCCGTTCAGAGCGTATTTTCGTGCGTACGAGGAAGCACATCCAGAAATCTGACTTCCATCCATTCCTTTTTTTAATTCGTCTTCTCTCGCAAAAGCCGTAGTGTAAAACTCTTTTCCCGTATCCATTTCAATCACCCGTGCTATGGCCTTGATATAATTCCTGCCGCCCATCTCTACTATTTCATCCGTCAATGACAGCAGAATTCCTTGCTTCTCACATAGAGGCTTCACTGCCTCTAGAATATCTTCACAGCTTCTATAGCTGTACTTTCCAAAGTTGTTGTATTGGTCTTTAGGAGCTTTTAACTCCATCTGAACCGCTTGTAAACGGCTGTAGATATTGTTTTCCATTCCTTCCTCCTATTTCACCTGGATATTATTCTTTTCTTCCAAGACAGCCCCAGGAATGGTTTCCCCGGATTTTAAAGCCTTTTTAATGCTTGTCTTGTCAACCGTGGGGGCGGAATAAACCAGATATGTTTCCGGAATCTGTTCCTGGGCCGTAATTTTCACGGCCTCGGATTTCCGGAAGCTGACTTTCACCCGGTCAGTTTTAAACGGTTTACCCTGCAAGCACATTGCAAGATATTCCTTTAGAGAATCCCGTTTATTTTCAGCCGCCTTTTGCCGTGCGGCGAAAATGTTTTTCTGTTCTTTTAATGCGGTGACATCTGCATCCAGGTTGCGGATGAACATTGCAATGTTCTCTGCTTTCTCATTGAAAGCCATTTTTAAATTATTCAACGCTTCTACGTCCAGCACTTCCCCAGTTTCTGTATCTACGACGTTTTCACCGTCGATAACACATCTTTCAATTGCCTCGTTGATTTCAAACAGTTTCATTTCTTTACCTCCTCTTCTAATCCGAACCAATCGCAAACCCATTCCGCCCCTGCCCAGTCTTTCTGGAACAAGGCCGTTCCGTTGTGGTAGGGCGAAATCCTTTTGGCAACGCCTGGAATCACCACTAAAAATGTGGAGGGATCAACCTTAAAGGCCCCGGACGGAAGGCGTTCAACGCTGTTGCCTCCAAGGGAAAACTTGGCCAGCCGTGCTAACATTTTTCGTTCCCCCCTTAATCCGGGAATGTCGGCGTCATTGATTACTGTCATTTCCGTCCCCTCCTTCTGCCATCCATTGCAGGAAGGCTTCTTTCGTGCAACGGACCACTTTCCCGTGCCGGATTGTCTTCAGCTTCCCGCCCCGGAAGATTCCGTATGCGGTACTCATGGAACAATTGAGAACCGACGCCACGTCGCTTGCGGACAGCACCCCAGGAATATCCGGATACATGTTCACGGTTTCCCGCCATTTCTCCAGCTCATCCAGCCGGTTCTGCATGGACTCCAGCCCCCTGCCAAGTTCTTGCAACGCCGCCAACGCTTCCATCACTCCCACCCCCTCCAGATTTTCATTCTCAGAACGTGCCGTTCTCCGTTCTCCAGCTTGTACAGATAGCATTTGTACAAACTGAAATCACCATAAGCCCGCAGGGCTTCTACAAGGTCCTCATATTGACGTTTAATAATCGGACCGCCTTCCCTTGTTTGGTATGCAAGCTCATACATTTCCATCCCCCCATCCAGCGGCCAGAAGAGCCGCCACCAACCAGAACACGCCGCTTGCCTTTGGGTGTTTATGCTCCAGCCACAGGAACGGAAGGCAGGCCAGCGCCCACACCTTTTCCAGAAACGTTAGTTTTTGTTGGTGTTCCATACGTTGTTGCAACTCCTTTCTTTTCCAGTTCTTCAAGAGACATTTCCAGCCTGGCCGCCAGTTTCTTCGCCGTGTGCGGCTGGATTACCCGCTTCCCATTTTTAAGGCTGTAATAGCTGGCGTCGCTCAGTTTTATCCGGTTTCTGCAGAATTCGCTGACCGTCATTCCGGCACCCAGCCGAATGGATTCCATTCCCGCAACGATCATTTTTAGCCGGTCCGGCCATGCGGCCGGTTTTTTCGGTTCTGGTTTTTGGTAATCAGCCAGCACCGTTTCCGGCACTTTCTTCTTGACAACAATCCCCCGTTCATGGTCCCGCCATTTCTGGACCAATGCGGAAAGCTCGAAAAGCTGTCCAGGGGTCAGCCTTAATGTCACATCGATTAATTCCATAGCACCCTCCTTTTACTGCTCAATCATGGGAAGGATCCCATGTTTCTTTAACTTTTGGTACAAGAACAGCCGTCCTTTCTGCGTCCATTTCGTAGTCATCTTCACATCCAGCCTGCCGTCAGCATGATTGAAGGCGAAACTCTCGCTATGCGTATAGCCTTTCGCCTGGTATCTGCTGTACAGTAACCACTGCCCTGCCATCTGGTAGATGATTTTCAAATCTGCCAGGACTTTATTCATAGCCCGTCCGCTCATGCCATAGTCTTTTGCAATGACTGTAATGGGGACTGTTCCTTTACTGGCAAGGATCTTGTCGGTATAATCGGCCTTCGGTTTCAGTTCACCGATTAACTGCTTCTGTTTGGCTGCCTCTTCTCTGAGGACTTTTGTTCTGGCTTGCTCGTTCTTGAGAGCAGTCAGGATTTTAATGAGTCCGTCTGGACTCAACAGGGCTTTTTCCAAAGTTTCTTCCGTCATATAAGCCCCGTGCTTGCGGATGGAAGGAAGCACTTCTGACGTTACCCAATGCTTGAATTTCTTAGCTGTTGGAAGTTTAGAACCGAACACCAAGGAATAAACACCGGATTCGTTGATGACCACAATTTTTTGTTTTCCGCCAGGGGTGACCATTTCGTTCACCCCTTTATCTTCGCTGTCTACATGGTCACGAATAGCTTTCTGTGGGTTTGTATATGCCAGAGCTTCTGCAACATCTTTCCCTACCAACCAACCTTCACCGTTGATTTCAATCGCCCGTACTTGTCCAAATTCAGGATTGTTAAAAATCTCTAATTCTGTCATTTCGTCATCCCTTCTTTTGCTGGCAGTAACTTATTGGGTTACCGACTTGAAAAAAAAATTTCAACGGCCATATCATCGCTCATTTGAAGGACGTCTTTCAAGCGTGCCATCTCAAAAGACCGCCAATCCCGGTTCTGCATTTTGGTGTAAAAGGTTCTTTTCTTCATACCAATCAGTTTGGCACATTTGGCCATGGTGAGTCCGCGCTCATAAATCAGCCCTCTGAGTTTGTTGCAATCTACCATCCTGTTACACCTCCTTTCTAGTAACTCATTACGTGACTATAGTACAACATTGCTGGTAACGTGTCAAGTTATTTTTCTGCAAAATGCCTAAAAAACTGTACTTCCGTAACTTGCTGTGTTATCATGTAGACAATAAATCGTTGAAAAAAATCTGGGGTAGCAAAACCGGGAAAGTATTCTCATAAGGAGGCGGATTAAAATGACCGTTGGAGAGCGGATTAGATATTACAGGCAAAATGCTGGATTAAGGCAAGAAGATGTTGCTATCAAGGCACACACCACCAAACAGACCATTCAGAGGTATGAATGTGGCATTATTACGAATATTCCTGCTGAGAAGTTAGAGCTGATTGCTCATGCGCTTGGGGTTCGTCCAGAAACGCTCATGGGATGGACAAAAAACGATGCAACAAAAGCTGTAAAAATCCCTGTCCTGGGAACCGTAGTAGCAGGCATCCCTATGGAAGCCATAGAAAACATTGTTGACTACGAAGAAATTACGCCAGCTCTTGCGGCAACAGGTGAATTTTTCGCATTAAAAATTAAAGGCCAATCCATGGAGCCACGGATATGCGAAGGCGATGTAGTAATAGTCCGGAAGCAGGAAGATATTGAAAGCGGGGATACTGCAATAGTACTAGTCAATGGGGATGAAGCCACCGTTAAGAAAGTGAAAAAGACAGAAGAAGGAATTACTCTTATTGCCAACAACATAGCAGTATACAGCCCACATTTTTACAGCAATAAAGAAATAGAAGAGTTACCAGTTAGGATTATTGGGAAGGTAGTTGAATTAAGAGGGAAGTTGTAAAGGAGGAAAATTATGACTTGGAGAGAACTATTAATTCTGATTGCCTATTATTTTGTTTCTAGTATTCTTGTAAAGCAGGTAAGAATTCTGTCCCCCATTCTGGCCATTGTTCTGCCTCTTATTGCTCTAATATTCGCACCCGTGTGGTATTGCCTATTCCTGCTAGCTATGTTCATTACCGTAGTGTTCGGGTATAACCCAGAGGTTCCTTATTATTTTCAGTCTGCATTTTCAAGAAAATATGGGTATATCCCCAACAAAATAGCAATGGGATTGTTTGCCGTCGGAGTTATTCTGCTAGTGTATGATATTTTAAAATTTTTCAACATTTTATAGAAAGGAGAAGAAAAATGTTAAGCCTTATAAGAAACCACTCTATTAAACCTATGGGAAGAAAAGCGTTTACTAAAAGAATAGTTGTTATTGAGCTCATTGGATTCCTGGGAACATTTTATTATTATGCTAACATTGAACAGGTTCACCGCTTTATAATTTCACTTATTAAAAACGGCACAGGAAACGTAATTAGCTCTATGTTTATTTGGCTCATTATCGGATTGAGATTATTAGAATTTAACTATATATTGCGCAGGGCTAAGGATGTTGGAATATCATGGCCGGGCGTTCTTGCTTTTGTTGTGCTAGCAAACCATTTTAAGCTGGCTAAACTGGTTGGGCTAATGGCGTTATGTATAATAGAGCCACAAACAATTATTCAAGATACTGCGTCGTCCGCCGCTATAACCGGGAGGATTACAAAACACGATTCCCAAGATATCAGCGTTTCCGATCTTGACGATTTTAACAGCCCAAAAGTTGCCAAAACGCTAAAGAAGCTTCCCCCGATATAAAAGCAAAAGGCTCATGTAAGAATGGAGGTTATCCTATGAGAAAGAAAATTTTAGTTTTAACCGCCATGTTAGTTTTAGTCTGCTCTACTGCGTTCGCCTATGTTGGCAACACCCGAACAGGGAAGTTCCATAGGGACGGATGCAGGTATGTCCAACGTATGTCAGAAAGCAACAAGGAATACATTGAAACAAGAGAATAAGCAATTGACGAAGGCTACGTGCCATGTAAGGTGTGTCGGCCTTAAATAAAGATATACCGTGCACCTGCACGATATGGTATACAGTCAAGGAAAGGATGATAAGAATGAAAAAGATTTTTGCATTAACCACCCTGTTAGTAATGGCCCTGTCTAGTATTTGCTTTGCAGATACTTATGTGAACGGTTATCATCGTAGCGACGGCACGTATGTACAGCCCCACCATAGAAGCGATCCTGACGGGTACACCGGAAACAACTGGAGCCACCACGGCAACACCAACCCCTACACCGGAAAAAGAGGATATAATAATAACTAAGCACTAGGGGCTGGGAAACTCCAGCCCCTTTTACGCATAAAAAAAAGAGCTTCCCCGAAGGGAAGCCCAATTCATTCACGTGTCCCGGTCATGGGACTCGAGCCCGTGCCAGCGTCCTAGCGGCCAAGTTTTAGACCGGGAAAGCCCTATACGCTACGATCATGCGCATGACCGTGCGCCAGAAAACCGATTAGCCATATCGGCCGGGCCATATGAATACCCCGGAGCGACTACCACACGTTTCATTGTGCTGGTGATTTCACCCTCGCTTGATCCGGCGGTATTATCAAAGATGGTGGTAAGGGAAGGAGTCGAACCTATCGAAGTCGGAGGCGGTGGATTTACAGTCCACTGGCATTGACCGCTAGCCACACCCTACCACAATTAACAGGCCAGCCCCAGGAGCATGTGAGTTCTAAGCTTGCGCCTACTCCCATTCGGGAACACAGCTGGCATCCATCGCAAGTGGCCTGTTAAAAGAAAACCACCTCAATGGCACGCAGGTGGTGAGGAGAAATGTGGAAGAAGAAAATTCAGTCCGTTCCCGTGCCGAGGTTCAGTCCTATAAAACTTCTTCCGTGCCCCATGCCTAGAGCGTTTTCATGGTCAATCTATCCCATACAGAAAGGAGGTGTTATGGAATCAACTGGCAATCTGGCTGACCCATGCTTATATTATAAACCATTCCGTTAGAATGACCTATAAGCGGAGGAACAAAAAATGTACATTTATAAAACGCCCGCAGGAACGTGGGCTTTCAGAGTCGATATAGGGATAGACCCCCGGACCGGCAAGCGCCGTCAGAAGTCCCGCCAGGGGTTTCAGAGGAAGAAGGACGCAGAAGCCGCCGCCCATCAGTTATTGCTGGACGTGCAAAAGGCGGCCTATGTTCCCGACACGCCCATCACGATCAAAGAATTTATATCCCAATGGCTAGAACGGTACGCCCCCACGGTAAAAGAATCCACTTTGCGAACAAGAATAACCGCCGCCCACGCCCTCGAAAATGAACTAGGAGCCGTCCCAATTCAAAAGCTAACCCTTCCCATGTACCAGTCCTGCATCACCCGTCTAGCAGGGAAATACGCCCGCAGTACGCTGGTTCTCTTTAACGGTTTCGTCCGTATGCTGATGAAAGACGCCCGGCAGTATGGACTGATTCAGAAAGACCCTACAGAGTTTGTAAAGCTACCACGCCCGGATGACAGCCCGGAAGAAAAGTTGCCCGCATACCTCAACCGGGACCAGCTAAAAACGTTCCTGCAATGCGCCCGGGAATATGGACTGCCGCAGGACTATCCTATGTTTTTCCTGTTGGCGTATACCGGGTTGAGAATCGGGGAAGCTACGGCCCTCTGTTGGGAAGACGTGGACTTTGAAGAAGGAACTATAAAGATAAACAAAACTCTGTATCACATCCACAAGCAGTACAAAGTAACATCACCGAAGACGAGGCTTTCCCGGAGAACCATAGAGGTTTCCCCGGAAGTTCTAGCGGTGCTGAAAGAACAACGATACCACCAGGTTGAAGCCAAGCTGTACTACGGAGCGCACTGGTACAAGGCACCGGAGACAGAGCAGGGTTTCGTTTTTACATCCCGTGACAATCCCGGCAGGCCGACAAACGCAACGTTATGGCAGTCCCATCTGTCCAGGATTCTGGCAAGGTCCCCTGGACTCCCGTACATCCACCCCCATTCCTTCCGGCACACACACGCCAGTTTGCTGGCGGAGGCCGGGGCCAGCCTAGAGGAGATTTCTGACCGGTTGGGCCACAGCCGGAGCCGGACAACAACTCTGATCTATTTGCACGTGACTCAGAAGCGGCGGAAAGAGGTTGCTGAAAAATTCGCCCGTTTCATGGATTCTTAATTTTGTAACCTTTTTCGTGCAGTTTTTGTGCAGTTTGGGCAAAAGAAAATAGCCAGAACCGCAGGTTCACTGGGGTTCTGGCGTTTTACTGGTAATCGTGCTAAAATTACCAGTATATGATACAAAACTTCCTAACTGTAAACCTTAATGTTATAGAAGAATCTGTTTTCCCAAAGGAGGATGCCATGTTTGCCGGATATCAGCTGGATGACGGCCACGGAGACTACAACCGCAGCTACGAACAGAACTGGGATATCGATTACGCCGACTATTCCACCGACCACAGAGAGAACAACTACAGGAACTATGAATGGAAAGTTCCCAAAAGCAAAAAGGAACGGATCAAAAGTATATTGAATCATTATGAGTGACAAAACGGGGCTGTAAAAAAATGAGGAATCATTTTTTCACAGCCCCTTCCTTTTCTTGGGATTTTCCATACAAAATACTGTATTCTTTCTTTTTTTTTGCATTTTTTTCAGTTGACATTCTCTTTTTGTGTATAAATTTCTCATTTTTTCCTTTCAATTGATCCCTTTTCCCTCCATTTTTCTCATTCTCGAGTTTTTGTTTTGCTGAACGTTATATATATTTATCTTATTAATGTTTTATTTTAACGTGTCATTTGTAGTGTTTTTTACATTTTTTTCATAAAAATCCACATTTACCCCCTGCTTTTTCTTTAAATACCGTATGTTTTTGATTTTTCCCTTCATTTTCTTTATAGTTGGGTCAAGGTTTGCATACAACCTGTATACCAGAAGTACTGTAAAGGAGGGAAGATCCATGGAATTGACCCAGGATCAGAAAGATCTGTTGGAAGGGCGGTACGGACCGGGAGCCCAGCTGGCCATGAAAGTCCAAACCGCCATCGGAGAATCCTTTGGAGCCAAACGGATGGTTCCCATTACCCGTTCCCATGTGGCCCTGAGCAATCAGGACGCGGATCTGTGGTTGGCGGAAAAACTGGTGGGCCTGGGAGCTCACTGCCGGGTCCGCCCTACGGTGAATCCGGGATTCTGCCTGAGCTATTTCAAAGCCCTGGGCACCGTCACTGATGAGGACTATGCCATGATGGAACGGACGGACAAGGCCTATCGGGCCCTGGGGGCTGAGCTCAGCTACAACTGCACCCCCTATATCGACACCAATGTGCCTCTGTTCGGAGAGATCTGTGCGTTCTCCGAATCCAGCGCCACACCCTTCGTAAATGCCATCTGGGGTGCCCGTTCCAACCGGGAAGGCGCCAACTCCGCCCTGTTTGCTTCCATTACCGGTTATGTGCCGGAATACGGGCTGCTCCTGGACGAAAACCGGTACGGAACCATCCTGGTCAATGTGGAAGCGGATATGACCTGTGATGCAGATTATCACATCCTGGGCATGTGCGGGAAAAAGATCGGCCACGGGATCCCCGTCTTCACCGGTCTTCCCCAGACCATCTCCAAAGAAGCCCTGCGGAACCTGGGAGCCGAGCTGAACACTTCCGGATGCTACGACATGCACCATATCCCCGGCTTCACCCCGGAAGCCCCTGATGTGGAAACTGCCTTTGGGGGCAAAGAGCCGGAACGAACGGTAACCATCACCAATCAGGACCTGGCGGATGTGTTGGAAGAAATTTCCGTTGCCGCCCCCCGTCCCATCGATTTCGCCATGTTCGGCTGTCCCCATTTTACCCTGAAGGAATGTGAAGCCATCGCCAACAAGATCAATGGACGGAAACTGGCAGTGCCCATGTGGATCCTGACCGGAGAACATGTGCTGACCATGGCCAAACGGACCGGTATCTATGACCGGTTGGAACCTTATGGGGCCCACATTGTGCCGGATACCTGCCCGGATCAGCCCTGCTGGCATTTCCTCAAAGGGAAGATCGGCATCACCGAATCCCCCAAATGCGCTTATTATCCCCAGCGGCGGGGCATCCATTTTGTGATCCGGAATCTGGACACCTGTGTTGAAGCGGCTCTCACCGGGGAGGTGAAATAAATGAAAACGTTTGCCTGTCACAAAATTTCGGAAGGGACGGCCCAAGGCCCTGCCATCATTTCCACTGATGATGTGATGTTCTATCTCATCGACCCCAAAACTGGTACGGTCATTGAAAAAGAACACTCCCTGGAAGGAAAGTCCATCGCCGGAAAAATCATGGTCTTTCCCAGCGGCAAAGGCAGCAGCGTGGTCCAGGCCGACGGCCTCTTCCAGCTGATGAAGCAGCACAACCAGCCCAAAGGGATGATTGTGGAACGGCCGGATACCGTACTGGTCACCAGTGCCATCCTGTTCGAGATCCCCATGGTGGACAAGGTGGACCCGGCATTCTATCAGGAAGTCAAAGAAGGGGACCGGATCGAGATCGACGCGGATGCCGGTGTTGTGAAGATCCTGTAAGCTCCGTTCTCTACAGCAGGAAAAAGGAGGATATGCTATGAAAAAATCCAAACTGTTGGCTCTGGCCATGACGGCCCTGGTTTCCATCGGACTTCTTACCGGCTGTGGCGGAGGCGGCCAATCCTCTGACGGCAAAAATGCCGGGGTGACCCTGAAAATCGGACATGTGGAACCGGAGGACCGGTCCACTCACAAGGCGCTGCTCACCTTCAAAAAGAACGTGGAAGACCGGACCAAAGGCCGGGTCAAGATTGAAATCTATCCCAACGGCGCTTTGGGCGGTGATGTGCAGCTGATGGAAGCCGTTGCCACCGGCTCCCTGGATATGGCCCTGCCTTCCACCTCCGTCCTGACCACCTACAGCGATGAGTTCGGGGTCCTGGACATGCCCTATCTGTTCAAAGATGCCAAATCCGCCTTTGCCGCTCTGGACGGAGATGTGGGCAAGGAACTGTCGGAAAAGATCAAATCCAAAGGGATCGATATCCTGGGGTATACCTACAACGGTCCCCGGAGCACCACCAGCAAAGTGAAACCCATAGAAAAGCCGGAAGACCTCCAGGGGCTGAAAATAAGAGTCATGGAAAGCCCCATCTTCATCGACTACTACAAGACCCTGGGCGCCAACCCCACTCCCATGAGCTTTACGGAACTGTATACCGGCCTGCAGCAGGGCACGGTGGAAGCCCAGGAGAACCCGCCTTCTCTGACTTTTGCCAACAAATTCTATGAAGTCCAGAAATATTCCAGCATCGATGAGCACGTCCACAACTTCCTGGCCTTTATGATCAATGATGCCAAATTCAAATCTCTCAGTGCAGAAGACCAGAAGATCCTCCAGGAAGAAGCCAAAAAATATGTGGAAGACCAGCGGAAGATGGAATTGAAGGACAACGAAAAAGCCATCAAGGATCTGGAAACCATCGGCAAGCTGAAGACCAACATCCTCACCACCGACCAGAAAGCTGCCATGCGGAAGGCTCTGCAGCCCATGTATGACAAATATGAAGCCAAATTCGGCAAAGCACTGTTCGATCTCTGCGAAAAATACAACAAATAAAGAAGGAGAACTTGCAGGGGGAAACAATCTTTCCCCCTCTCCCTTTTTTCAGTCGGAAAGGAGTGGCTATGGATAAATTCCTGAAAAAATGGACGTTTCTGGAAGAACGGCTGCTGGTGGCCAGCCTGGTCTTCAACACGCTTCTGATCTTCACCCAGATCATCATGCGGGGAGTCTTCAATTCTTCCCTTTCCTGGTCTGAAGAACTGTCCCGGTACATCTTCATCTGGCAGATCTGGCTGGGCGCCGATCTGGCCTATGCCTATCATGAACACATCCGGGTGGAAATGATCTTTCACTGGCTCCCCGGTCCCAAATCCTGCCGGATCCTGGATATCCTGGTAGATGGGCTGTGGCTGGCTTTCAATATTTTCCTCACCGGTAAGGGATTCCACCTGTGTCAGTCCATGGCCTCCCGGCATACCCTTTCTTCCGGGATGCGCCTGCCTCTTACCTATGTCTATGCCGCCCTGCCGGTCGCTTCCCTGTTTTTGAGTCTCAGGCTGGTATACAGCCTGTATACCAAGATCCGCGGCCGCAGTCAGGAATCCAGGGAGGTGTAGGATATGGAAGCGATTTTTCTTTTCGGTCTGTTTTTGATTCTGCTTATGCTCAGCGTCCCCATCGGCTATGCCATCGGAATGGTCACGCTGGTGACCATGCTGGAATTCACCTCCATGCCCACTCTGATGATTGCCCAGAACAGCATTGCCGGGGTGGATTCCTTCCCGCTGCTGGCCATCCCCTTTTTCATGCTGGCCGGCAATCTGATGAGCGGCGGAGGCATCGCCAAACGGCTGGTGGACTTTTTTGAATGTTTCATCGGGCACATTACCGGGGGCCTGGGAATGGTCACCATTGTGGTCTGCATGTTCTTTGCTGCCATATCCGGGTCGGCGGTGGCCACCGTATCTGCTGTAGGGGCCTTTATGATTCCTCAGATGGTGGAACACGGGTACAGCAAGCCCTTTTCTGCCGCTTTGACGGCAGCGGCCGGGACCATAGGGGTCATCATCCCCCCTTCCGTGCCCTTTGTGATCTACGGTGTGGTTTCCGGGGCGTCCATCACCAACCTTTTTACAGCCGGATTCCTGCCGGGGGTGCTGATGGGAGTGGCCCTGATGCTGGTCTGCTACCTGGTGTCCAAAAAAAGAGGGTACCGGGGCAGCACGGAAAAAGCCTCCTTCCGCAAGATTGTCCATACCTTCCGGGATGCCATCTGGGCCATCCTGTCTCCAGTCATCATCCTTGGGGGGATCTATTCCGGAAAATTCACCCCGACGGAAGCCGCTGTGGTTTCCGTGGTCTATTCCTATCTGGTAGGCCGGTTCGTCTATAAAGAACTGGATGCCGCCACCATCTACAAATCTCTGAAAGACGCCATTGTCATCAACGGGGCCACCACCTTCATGGTGGGTCTGTCCACAGCCTTTGCCGCCCTGCTGACCATGGAACAGATTCCCCTGAAGATTGCCGCCTTCATTACCGGGATCAGCAGCAACGGGATCATCATCCTGATGATGGTCAACCTGTTCCTCCTGATTGTGGGCATGTTCATCGACAACATCCCGGCCACCATCATCCTAACCCCCATCCTGCTCCCCATCTGCAAAAAATTCGGGATGAGCCCGGTCACCTTCGGGATCATGCTCACCATGAACCTGGCCATCGGTTTCTGCACACCCCCCTATGGGATCAATCTGTTTGTGGCCACGGCCATTTCCAAGGTAAAGATGGAAGCCCTGTCCAGAGAACTGATCTTCCTGATCGGCGCCCTGCTTGCGGTGCTGCTGTCTGTCACTTATATTCCCGCCGTCACCACTGTGTTTTTGAAATGAGAAGGAGGTACACCCTATGCTGATCTGGATCATCGATGAAGAATGGAAAGACTATGATATGGAAAAAGAGCAGTTGGAAACCCGGTACCCGGGGGTGGAGATCCGCTGTTCCACCTATGACTATGAAAAAGATCTGGAAGACTTCGGATACAGGGCGGACGGGATCCTGGCCCAGGTCTACGCCTCCCTGCCGGCCTCTGTCATCAACCGGCTGCAGAACTGCAAGGGCATTGCTGTTTACGGAGGCGGCTATGACCGGATCGATGTGAAGGCTGCCCGGGCCAAAGGCATCTCTGTCACCAACATCAGCGGCTACTGTGCGGAAGACTTGGCCGATTATGTGGTGGCTGCTCTGTATTTTGCCAACAAACGGATTGCCCAGTACAGTGCCTCGGTGGCGGAAGACAGCGCCCAGGGCCGCTGGGGTGCCATGGCCGTCCCCTTTACGGTCCATCGACTGAGCACCCAGACCCTCTGCATCGCCGGTCTCGGAGTCATCGGAAAGACCGTGGCGGCCCGGGCCCGAAGCCTGGGGATCCGGACCATCGCCTGTGACGATTTCGTATCCCTGGAGGCCATGGAAGCCCTGGGCGTGGAAAAGGTGGATTGGGAAGAAGGATTCCGCCAGGCCGATTACGTCAGCATCAACCTGAAAGGCTGCGACGAAAACCAGGACCGGATCGGATCCCGCCTGCTGTCCCTGATGAAGCCCACCGCATGGCTGATCAATACGGCCCGTGGTAAAATAGTGGATGAAACAGCCCTGATGGCCGCCGTCCGGGAAAAGCGGATTGCCGGTGCCATCCTGGATGTTATCAAAACCGAACCTCCCACGGGAAAAGAACCCATCCTCCATTGTCCCGGCATCTATGTGACTCCCCATATTTCCTACATTTCCGTCGAATCCTTCCGGGCGCTGAAAGAACGGGCCCTGGAAAACCTGGAACACATGCTGGAGGGAAAAACGCCCCGTGACCTGGTCAACTGACTGAAGAAGGCCTGCCTATGAAAACCATTCCTTATCAACTTGGCAAAATCAGACGCCGTTCCCTGGCAGATGAGGCTTATGGATACCTGAAAGAGCAGATCCTGTCCGGCCACATCCGTCAGGGAGATGTGATCACGGAACAGGCTGTGGCCGATGTCCTGCACATCAGCCGGACCCCGGTAAAAAATGCCCTGAACCGGTTGGAAAGTGAAAATTTCGTCACTACCATGGGCGGCAGGGGCACCCTGGTCAATGTGCTTTCCATTGCGGATATGCGGGATATCTACAATGTCCGCAGTGCCCTGGAACTGCTGGCCCTGGATACGGCCATCGCCCAGCTTCCCCAAAAGGAACTGGACCAGGTGGAAGCCACCTTCCGCAGGGCACTGGAGGACTACCGCCGGGACCGGGATGCCCTGTCCCCAGAGACTATGTATCATCTGGACAATCTGTTCCACAATCTTTTCATCGAGCACACGTCCAATCATTACATCCGCAAACTGATGCCCAGTCTGTCCGAACGGATCCAGCTGGGACAGCTCCGGGCCTATGTGATGACGGACACCTTTGAAGAAAGCACTCTGCAGCACCTGCGGATCATCGAGGCTCTGGAGGCCCACAACCTGTCCCAGGCCAAAGATCTTTTAAAAGCCCACTTGGAATGGTCCTATAAAGTGATGTTCGATGCCATCCTGAAGGACGGGAAGAACCGTCTGGAACGGAATGCCATACAATGACTGCAAAAAAAGACAAAAAGAGACGGCCGCTTGTGCGGCTGTCTCTTTTTGTCTTCCCTCCGCGCACAAGAAATTGTTTCTAAACGGCGAAAATTCTTCTGCAGTGGACAAATTCTCTGTTAATTCCCATAGTTGTCTTTACCCCGATAACACTTTGAAAAAATATTGTATGAGGTATACAAAAAACTGTTGACAATTGTATCCGGTAGTGATAAATTACGTACCATAAACAAGCATCCGATTTGATCACGGCACTTGCATTCCCGAGTGTCGGATTTTTTTCGAAGGAGTGATGATGATGAACGGATTAACGCTTGTGTGTCTTGCTATCGTAATCTTTATCTGCGCGTACATGTTTTATGGCCGCTGGCTGGTAAAGACCTGGGGAATCGAACCGGATGCGAAAACTCCTGCCTACCGTTTCCGGGATGACAAGGACTTTGCCCCTGCTTCCCGCTTCACGGTATTTGCCCATCAGTTTTCTTCCATTACCGGTGCCGGCCCTGTAACCGGTCCGATTATCGCCGCCATGTTCGGTTGGGTTCCTGCTTTCTTATGGATTTTGGTAGGCGGCGTATTCTTCGGTGCGGTACAGGATTTCACCGCCCTCTATGCTTCCGTGAAGAACGACGGCAAAGGCATGGGTGCCCTGATTGAAAAATACGTGGGCCATACCGGCTGCAAAATGTTCCTGATGTTCGGCTGGCTGTTCTCCCTCTTGGTAATCGCCGCCTTCTCCGACATTATGGCCAGCACCTTCAACGGTTTCTCCAAAACTGGCGAACTGATGGGGCCCAACGCCTCCGCCGCTTCCATTTCCATGATTTATATTGTGGTAGCCATGATCTTCGGTGTGGTGACCCGCCGGTTCAACATCCATGGTTCCAAGGAACTGATCCTGGGGATCCTGTGCATGGTGGCCATGGTGAGCCTGGGGATTGCCCATCCCATCTATGCTTCCCGTACCACTTGGCTGTATGTGACCTATGCGTACTGCTTCGCCGCTTCCATTATGCCCATGTGGCTGCTGATCCAGCCTCGTGACTATCTGTCCGTATTCCTGCTGCTGGGTATGATCCTGGCCGGTGTCCTGGGCATCATCGTGGGGAATCCTTCCATTAATATGCCTGCCTTCACTTCCTTTGATGTAGCCGGCAAGCCTCTGTTCCCCATCCTGTTTGTAACCATCGCCTGCGGGGCTGTATCCGGGTTCCATTCCCTGGTTTCTTCCGGTACTTCCTCCAAGACCATTTCCAATGAAAAAGATATGCTGCCCGTTGGGTATGGTTCCATGCTGATTGAATCCACCTTGGGTGTGGTTTCCCTGGTTATCGCCTGCTCCGTGGCTGTAAACGGCCAGCTGCCCAAAGCCACTCCGTTTGCTATCTTCGGTGGTGCCATCGGCAACTACTTCACCATGTTCGGTATTCCCAAATATTACAGCACCTGCATCGTGACCATGTGCGTATCCGCTCTGGCCATGACCACCATCGATGCGGTAACCCGTATCGGCCGGATGATGCTCCAGGAAATCCTGGCTCCGGAAGAAGGCAAGGAACAGGGTTCCGTGGCCAAGTTCCTGAGCAACACGTATGTGGCCACCATCGTGACCCTGATCCCCAGCTACCTGCTGTGCCTGGGCGGTTACATGAATATCTGGCCGCTGTTCGGTGCTGCCAACCAGCTGCTCAGTGCCCTGTGCCTGGTTGCCCTTGCCGTATTCCTGAAAGTGACCGGCCGTAAGAGCTGGATGCTCTACATCCCCATGACCTTCATGTTCTTGGTGACCATGAGCGCCCTGTGCCTGTCCATCTACGGCATCTACAAGAAAGCCATGGCTGGTGTGTTCTTCCCCATGGTGGAAGGTCTCCAGCTGGTAGTAGCCCTGTGCCTGATGTTCCTGGCCATCAACGTGGTCCGGAGCTGCACCAAGGAACTGTTCACCGGCAAAGTAGAAGTTGCCGACAAATAAAAAAAGACTGCCTTCGGGCAGTCTTTTTTTCATCACTCCAGCAAGAAGGGGGCTGTTGCATGAGCAACAGCCCCCTTCTTGGGTCGCGGGTCGCGAGTCGTGACCCGTGGCCCGTGACCGGGGGTATGAATTTTTTCACGCCCCCTTATCTTCCCAACAACCGCAAAAACTCTGCCTCGTCCAGGATGGTCACTCCCAGAGTCTGGGCCTTGGTGTACTTGCTGCCCGGGTCGGCTCCGGCCACCACGTAATCAGTCTTTCTGCTGACACTGCTGGTGACCTTGGCGCCCACTTCCTGGGCCATGGTCTGGGCGGTGGCTCTGTCCAGGGTGGGCAGGGTACCGGTGAACACCATGGTCTTCCCATAGAAGGGATGGTTCTCATCCTGAGCCGGTCCGGAGGTCATTTCCATATTGAGCCCCAGTTCCTTCAGCCGTTCCACAAAGGCCTGGTTCATGGGGTCAGCAAACCAGGTGACCACGCTTTCCGCAATCACCGGACCGATGTCCGGTGTCTGGGCCAGGTCTTCCTGGGTGGCTGCCATGAGCTTGTCCATGGTGCCGTATTTCTGGGCCAGGGTCCGGGCCACCTTGGCCCCCACGTGACGGATTCCCAGGGCAAAGAGCAGCTTGTCCAGGCTCTGGCTCTTGCTCCTTTCAATGGCGCTGATCAGGTTGTCCGCGCTTTTGGGCCCCATCCGGTCCAGCTGCTGGACCTGTTCCCGGGTCAGGAGATACAGATCTCCCGGATCCTTCACCAGCCCGGCTGCCGTCAGCTGGGCCAGCACACTGGGGCCGCAGCCGTCGATGTTCATGGCGTCCCGGCTGGTGAAATGGATCAGTCCTTCCCGTCCCAGGGCCGGACAGTGGGGATTGGTGCAGCGCCAGGCCGCTTCTCCCGCCTTCCGTTCCACCTTCCAGCCGCATTCCGGACAGGTTTCCGGCATGTGGAACTCTTTTTCCTCCCCGGTCCGTTTTTCCGGCACCACCCGGAGCACTTCCGGAATGATTTCCGCGGCTTTGTTGATGATCACATGGTCCCCGATCCGGATATCCCGTTCCTTGATGAAATCTTCATTGTGAAGGGTGGCCCGGCTGATGGTGCTGCCGGACAGCCGCACCGGCTGGAGTACGGCAGTGGGGGTCAGCACCCCGGTACGGCCCACCTGGATCACAATATCTTCCAGCACCGTCTCCGCCTGTTCCGGAGGGAACTTGTAGGCCATGGCCCAGCGGGGATCCTTGCCGGTGGCTCCCAACAGGTTCTGCTGCCACACGTCGTTTACCTTCACCACCACTCCGTCGGTGTCGTAGCCCAGGGAGGCCCGGCGTTCTCCGTGCTTTTTGATCAGTTCATTGGCTTCCTGGATGGTATCCACCAGGGTCCGCCCTTCGGTGGTGGTGAACCCGTACTGCTGGAGCATGTCCATGGAGGCGTTATGGGTGGGCAGGTTCCCGGCTCCCACTCCGATGCCATAGGCAAAAAAGGCCAAGGACCGTTTGGCGGTGACCCGGGGATCCAGCTGGCGCAGGGATCCGGCCGCCGCATTCCGGCAGTTGGCGAATTCCTGTTCCCCGGCTTCCTGCCGCTCCTCGTTCAGCTTCACAAAGGCCTGCCGGGGCATGTACACTTCTCCCCGCACATCCAAAAGCTCCGGGATCTCCATGCCGGGAATGGGCTTCAGCTGTTTGGGGATGTTGGCAATGGTCCGGACGTTTTCCGTAACGTTTTCCCCCACCACCCCGTCACCCCGGGTGGCCGCCCGGACGAACCGGCCGTTTTCATAGATGATACTGCAGGCCAGGCCGTCGATCTTGGGTTCCACCACATACTGGACTTTGGCATCTTGGGGCAGCCCTTCATGGACCCGCCGGTCGAATTCTTCCATCTCTTCCGGGGAAAAGGCGTTGGCCAGACTCAAAAGTGGGGTCATGTGCCGGACTTCCGTAAAGCCCGGCTTGGCATAGCCTCCCACATGCTGGCTGGGAGAATCCGGGGTCACAAGGACCGGATACTCCGCTTCCAGGGCTTTCAGTTCCCGCATCATGGCATCGTATTCCGCATCGGTGATCAGGGGATTGTCCTGGACATAATACAGATAGGAATTCTTTTTCATTACGGCCCGCAGCTCGTTGATCCGGGCTGCCGCCGCTTCTTTGGTCATTTCACTCATGGCACTCTGCTCCTCAGATTTTCTGCAGGATCTTGTATTTGGTGGCCAGCTGTTTGATGCCGCTGCCCGGGAAGGCCACAGTCACCAGCTGTCCCTCACTGCCGTCAGGACGGGCTTCGATGATGGTCCCCACCCCGAACTTCTTGTGCCGGCATTTGTCCCCGGCCCGGAATTCCGGCACCGGACTCCCTTCCGGCACGAAATGGCTCCGGGGAGATGGGGTATCCAGGATGCTGCCGCCCCGGTTCCGGGCAATGTTCCGGAGGCTGGCATGGGTGCCGGCGCTGCCCTGATGGCCCCGCTGGCCCCCGTAACTTCCGTAGGTACTCCGGCGCACCGCCACGTTTTCGATCAGGTTCCGGGGAATCTCCTGGAGGAACCGGGAAGGGGGATACATGACCACATGGCCGTACACCATCCGGCTCCGGCAGCTGGTGAGATACAGCCGCTTCTTGGCCCGGGTGATCCCCACATAGCACAGCCGCCGTTCTTCTTCCAGTTTGTCTTCGTCTTCCAGGCTCCGCTGGCTGGGGAACAGCCCGTCTTCCATGCCTCCGATGAACACCACCGGGAACTCCAGCCCCTTGGCGGAATGGAGGGTCATAAGAGTGACGGAATCCTGGGTCAGCTTGGCGTCGTCGATGTCCGCCACCAGGGCCACATGGTTCAGGAAGTCTTCCAGGGTCTTGTTGTTCTCTTCCCCGGGATCCTTGGCAAATTCGTCGGCGATCCGGAGGAATTCGTTCAGGTTGTCCAGCCGGCTCTTGGACTGGTCGGACCCTTCCAGCCGGAGAGCTTCCAGATACCCGGATTTTTCCAGCACCTGGGTCATCAGGTCCTTCACCGGCAGGGTATCCTTCACCCGGGCCAGTTCCTGGATCATGTCACTGAAAGCCTGGATTTTCCCAAAGGCCCGGCCCAGCACTTCCTGGGCCTGGACGGTCTGGAGCACTTCCGGCAGGGTCATGCCGCTTTCTTCCAACAGGCTCCGGACTTTGGCCACCGTGGCCGCCCCGATGCCCCGCTTGGGTTCGTTGATGATCCGTTCCAGCCCCTGGATGTCCCGTTCGTTGGCCAGGAACCGGAGGTAGCTCAGGGTATCCTTCACTTCTTTCCGGTCGTAGAACTTCAGGCTCCCCACCATTACATAGGGGATCCCGTTGTTGATCAGGTTTTCTTCGAACATCCGGCTCTGGGCGTTGGTCCGGTACAGGATGGCCATATCCCCCAGTTTGGTGCCGTCATTCTTGAGCTTCCGGATCTGGCCCACCACGAATTCCGCCTCTTCCCGGTCGTCCCGGGCCTGGTAGTAGGCAATGGGCTGACCGTTGCCATTTTCCGTCCACAGGTTCTTGGGCCGGCGGGCGGCGTTGTGCTTGATCACTTCATTGGCCGCATCCAGGATCACCTGGGTGGACCGGTAATTCTGTTCCAGCTTGAAGATCCGGGCCTGGGGGTAGTCCTTCTCGAAATCCAGGATGTTGCTGATGTCCGCACCCCGCCAGCCGTAGATGCTCTGGTCAATATCCCCCACCGCGCACAGGTTGTTTTCCGGAGCGCTGAGCAGTTTTGCCAACAGGTACTGGACATGGTTGGTGTCCTGGTACTCGTCGATGAGCACGTAATGGAACTTGTTCTGGTATTTTTCCCGGACTTCCGGAACGGTCTGGAGCAGCTTCACCGTCAACAGCAGCAGATCGTCGAAATCCACCGCATTGCTCTGGACCAGATGCTTCTGGTATTCAGCGTAGATCTCCGCCACCTTCTTGGCATGGTAGTCCTCCGCCTGCCGGGCAAAAGCCGCCGCATCCACCTGGGCATTCTTGGCATTGGAAATGGTGGCCAGGAGCCCCGGAAGGGGATAGAACTTCTCGTCCAGGTTCAGCTTTTTCAGAGCTTCCTTCAGCACGTTTTTGCAGTCAGAAGGATCATAGATGGAAAAAGACGTGGTGTATCCGGGAAGAGCATTGATGTCCCGCCGGAGCAGCTGGTTGCAGAACCCGTGGAAGGTGTACAGCCACACGTCCTTGGCGGAAGGGCCCACCAGCGCATCCACCCGCTGGCGCATTTCCTTGGCCGCCTTGTTGGTGAAGGTGATGGCCAGAATGTTCCAGGGCTTCACCCCTTTTTCCAAGAGATAGGCAATCTTGGTGGTCAGGGCTTTGGTCTTGCCGCTGCCGGCCCCGGCCAAAATTAAAATAGGCCCGGCAATCTGACGGACTGCCTCAGCCTGCTGTTCGTTCAAAGAAGCTAAAAGGTCTCTCATTTTTTCCTCGATTCTATGTTTTGTTCCCTAATATTCTAACAGATTCGGCCTTTTTTTGCTATAATAGAAGAATCCTTCAAATGAACCTGTTTTAGAAAGGAAGTCTACTATGGAACAATTCTGCGAAAAGGTTTTCCACCTGAAGGAAAACCACACCACCATGCGGACGGAAATCATTGCCGGGATCACCACCTTCATGACCATGGCCTATATCCTGATCGTGAACCCCTCCATCCTGAGCGCCACCGGCATGGACAAAGGGGCCCTGCTGACGGTCACCGCCATCGCCTCCGCCCTGGGCACCTTCTTTATGGCGGCCTTCGCCAACTATCCCTTCGCTCTGGGACCCGGCATGGGACTTAACGCCTACTTTGCCTACACCGTCTGCCTCCAGATGGGGAACACCTGGGAAATGGCCCTGTCCGCCGTACTGGTGGAAGGGATCATCTTTGTGATCCTTTCCCTTACCTCCATCCGGGAAGCCATCTTCAATGCCATCCCCATGACCCTGAAGCAGGCCATTTCCGTGGGGATTGGCTTGTTCATCGCCTTCATCGGTCTGCTGAATTCCCGGATCATCGTAGCCAACCCGGCCACCAAGGTGTCCCTGTATTCCTTCACCAAGGCCATGGCCGACGGCACCTTCCACAGTGTGGGGATCACCGTGCTGATCGCCATGGTGGGGATCCTGCTCACTTCCTTCCTGATCATCAAGAACGTCCGGGGGAACATCCTGTTCGGCATCCTGGGCACCTGGATTTTGGGGATGATCTGCGAAGCCACCGGACTCTACGTGCCCAATCCGGAACTGGGGACCTTCAGCGTATTCCCTGATCTGTCCCGGGGCCTGGCGTCCTTTGCCCCCATCAACCCCACGCCCCTGTTCCTGCAGCTGGACTTCTCCCATGTGCTGAGCCTGAACTTCTTCGCCGTCATCTTCGCCTTCCTGTTTGTGGATACTTTTGACACCCTGGGGACCCTGATCGGGGTGGCTGCCAAAAGCGACATGCTGGACGAAAAGGGTCAGCTGCCCCACATCAAAGGAGCCCTTATGGCTGACGCCTGCGCCACCTGCACCGGGGCGCTCCTGGGCACTAGCACCGTAACCACCTTCGTGGAAAGTGCCGCCGGGGTTTCTGAAGGAGGCCGCACCGGACTCACGTCCATTACTGTGGCCATCCTGTTCCTGCTGTCCCTGTTCTTCAGCCCCTTCTTCATGGCCATCCCCTCCTTCGCCACCGCTCCGGCTCTGGTGATTGTGGGGTTCCTGATGTTCTCTTCCGTGACCAAGATCAACATGACCGATCTGACGGAAGCCATCCCCGCCTACATTGCCATCATCGCCATGCCCTTCGCCTACAGCATTTCCGAAGGGATCTCCTTCGGGGTCATCACCTACGTGATCCTGAACCTGTTCGCAGGACACAAGGACAAGATCAGCGGCCTGATGTACGTGCTGGCAGTGCTGTTTGTCTTGAAGTATGTGTTGTTGTAAGGATTAAAAAAAGACCGCTCCAGCGGTCTTTTTTTGTCAGCGGTCAACGGCCGAAGGATGCCAGATGCTCACGCATCTGCCTTTGAACGTGAAACCCGGAGGCCGGGACGGGCTCCCCTGCGGGCAGCCCCTACCACGTTGGAGTCAAAGGACCAACGGAAATTCACAGAAACGAAGTTATCGAATATTCCGTTCCTATGACCGTTCTATCCAACATCCGACCCCAACGGCGTAGGGGCCGCGCCGCAGGCACGCCCTTCCCGGCCGCCGTTTTTTATACGTTCCCAGGAACCCGCCCGGCGGGTTCCCTCCGACCGCTAGAGACTAGAGACTAGTGACTGTCAGCTCATGATTATCTGCCCCCGGCAGATGGTCTCCTTCTGCGTGAGACAGAAAAGCGGCCCTTCCCCTTTTCACCCCCGCCCCCTTACACCCTGTGATGCAACCTTATCCTGACAATCCAAAGGAGGAATGAAAATGGCAATCCAAAAGAACCTCACCGCAGTGACCCTGCAGCTGGAAATCAGCAACGGGGTGGACAAAAATGACCAGCCCAAATTCAAGAACATCAGCTACGAAAAGCTGTCCACCGATGCCACCCCGGAAAAACTGGCGGAAGTGGGCAAGGAATTCGGCGGGCTGATGGCAGAAGCTCCCAAGGGGATGTACATCGTGGAACGGCATACCCTGGAAGAAGTGGCGTAAAGGAGGTAGTGCACAATGGCAGATTCCAGAAAACTGGACCTGATTTTCAAGGACAGCGAAAAAGCGACCAAAAACATCCGCATCGTGAACCCCCGCTCTGATGTAGACCGGGAAATGGTGCTGCCGGTGATGAACAAAGTGGTGGAAAGCAAAGTCTTCCTCACCAAGAACGGCATTCCTGTGGAAACCATCCAGGGGGCCAAAGTGACCGATGTCAAGGATCTGCTCTCTGACGGAACTGACGAAGTCACCGAGGGCTAACCCATGGAGGACCTGTCCCTGCTGGCCGGCCAGGCTGCCCAGTACGGATTCCCCATGGTCATTTCCTGGTACCTGCTGGTACGCATGGAAGAGAAACTGGAGAACCTGACCCAGAGCATCGAACGGCTGCGCATGGCAGTGAAAATGGAATAAGGAAAAAAGAGGGTGCTGCATGTTTTATGCAGCACCTTCTTTTTGCGTACAAAAAAGCACCCACACGGGAAAACCCGCATGGATGCTTGCTTTTGAGTTGGTGGAGCATAGGGGGATCGAACCCCTGACCTCAAGATTGCGAACCTTGCGCTCTCCCAGCTGAGCTAATGCCCCAATACGTAGTATTATAGCGCTTCCGGGAGAAGTGTGCAAGGAAAAATCGGAAAGGGGAGTGTGAAAAATTCACATCCCCTTCTTTTCCTGCTTTTCCACCAGATCTGCCAGGGTGGTGTTGTCCACAATGTTGTCGATGGCGTCCTGGATCTCTTTCCACAGGTCCAGGGTAACGCAGTGGGCGGCCCGGCTGCAGATTGCGTGGCCGGGTTCCAGACAGGCCACGGGAGCCAGGGACCCTTCCACGGCCCGGAGGATCTCTCCGGCGGTATAGTCTTTGGGATCACGGACCAGTTTGTATCCTCCCTGGGCTCCTCTGGCACTTTTAACCAGTTTGGCGCGGGAGAGCTGGGTAATGATCTGTTCCAGATATTTTTCTGAGATTTCCTGTCTCTGAGAGACGCTTTTAATAGGTACATAGGATTCGGTGCCGTTGATGGCCAGATCGATCATCAGGCGCAGGGCATACCGTCCCTTGGTAGAGATTTTCATGGTTCCTCCTCGCAGCAAGAATAATTTCCTATAATTGTACTATAGAATTTTCCAAAAAGAAAGGTGAATTCCTAGTAATTTTTAGGAATTTCACATCCCCCTGATTTATCAGATTTCTTCACCGAATCAGTTGACACTCTTTGCTTCTGAACGGTAAAATAATATCGTATCTGTTCATTCTGTTTCCGGATTCCATACTGAAAATTCATGGAGGGGGAGAAAATCGTGCGTCGCTTACAGATTGAAACACCGGGACGGGCCCAGACGGTCCTGAACGGTTTGTATCAGGATATGCACCGAAGGATCAGTGCCAGTTCTCCGGGGCTGTGCCCGGTGGACATGGCCCTGAACTTTCTCCGGTTCTGCCATGCCCAGAGCTGCGGCAAATGCGTGCCCTGCCGGGTGGGCCTGGGCCAGCTGGAGGTGCTCATTGAACGGGTGCTGGACCGTACGGCCACCCTGGACACCATCGACCTTATTGAACGGACCGCCCGGAGCATCGCCTCTTCTTCGGACTGTGCCATCGGCTACGAGGCGGCCTATATGGTTCTGAAGGGGGTCCGGGGCTTCCGGGAGGATTATAAGGAGCACGTGCTCACCGGCCGGTGCATCTGCGGTCTGAGCCACCCGGTGCCCTGTGTGTCCACCTGCCCGGCCCATGTGGATATCCCCGGTTATGTGGCGCTCATCCGGGAAGGCCGGTATGAAGACGCCCTGGAACTGATCCGGAAGGACAATCCCTTCCCCGCCGCCTGCGCCTATGTATGCGAGCATCCCTGCGAACACCACTGCCGCCGGGGGATGGTGGACGCCCCGGTAAACATCTGCGGGCTGAAGCGGTTTGCCGTGGACCATGCCAAACCGGCCCGGGCGCCAAAGCCCGCCCCTGCCACCGGCAAGACCGTGGCGGTGATCGGAGGCGGCCCGGGAGGCCTGACGGCAGCCTACTATCTGGCTCTTATGGGCCACAGCGTCACCGTATACGAACAGCGGCCCCAGCTGGGCGGCATGCTCCGGTACGGGATCCCGGACTACCGTCTGCCCCTGGAAGTGCTGGACTGGGACCTGGACTACATCCTCACCACCGGGATCCAGGTCCGCACCGGAGTTTCCGTAGGGACGGACATTCCGGTGGAAAAGCTCCAGCAGCAGTATGATGCGGTGTACATCGCCATCGGGGCCCACAGCGACAAGAAGCTCCATATCCCCGGGGAAGACGCCCAGGGGGTGTACAGTGCTGTCCGGCTGCTCCGGGACATCGGGGAAGGCCGGATTCCGGATTTCACCGGCAAACGGGTCTGCATCATCGGAGGCGGCAACGTGTCCATGGACGCCACCCGCACGGCCAAACGGCTGGGGGCGGCTTCCGTCCAGTGCCTGTACCGGCGCCGGCTGGAAGATATGACCGCTCTGCCGGAAGAGATCCAGGCGGCCATGGCGGAAGGCTGCGAAATCGTCACCCTGGAAGCCCCCAGCCGGATTGAAACCAACGCAGCGGGCCAGGTAACGGCCATCTGGACCCAGCCCCAGCACATCGGTCCCTACAACGGGAAGGACCGGCCAAACCCCATAAAGGCGGATCTGCCGGAACGGCGGTTCCCCTGCGACATCCTGATTGTGGCCATTGGCCAGTCCATTGTCACCAAGCCTTTTGAGGCCATCGGGGTCACCACCCACCGGGGGGCCATCCAGGCGGATCTGTCCACCAGCATCCCGGGACTGGGGAACCTGTTTGCCGGCGGGGATGCGGTTTCCGGTCCCGCCACAGTGATCCGGGCAGTGGCCGCCGGGAAAGTGGCCGCCGACAACATCGATTCCTTCTTCGGCTGCCACCACCGGATTTCCTGCCAGGTGGAGATCCCCGACGCCTACTTCACCCAGACCCCTCCCTGCGGCCGGGTGAACCTGAAGCACCACTGCACTCCGGACTGTGTGGGAGATTTCCGTCTGGTGGCGGAAGGGATGACCACGGAAGAAGCCCATCAGGAAGCCAGCCGGTGTCTGCGCTGTGACCACTTTGGCTACGGCAGCTTTAAAGGAGGGAGGAATCGGGAATGGTAACCTGTACCATTGACGGCAAAATCATCCAGGTGCCGGAAGGGACCACCATTATGGAAGCGGCCCGGCAGGCCCGGATCCAGATCCCCCACCTGTGCTATCTGAAAGGACTCAACGAAATCGCCGCCTGCCGGGTGTGCTGTGTGGAGGTGGAAGGAGAACCGGGGATGATCACCGCCTGCAACAGTCCTGTCAAAGAGGGCATGGTGGTCCACACCCATTCTCCCCGGGTCCGGGAAACCCGGAAGATCAACGTGGAACTGATCCTGTCCCAGCACGACTGCCGGTGCGCCGTCTGCGTCCGCAGCGGCAACTGCCGGCTCCAGTCCCTGGCCAACAGCCTGGGGATCCACGACAATCCCTATGAGGAACAGCTGCCCAAAGGCCTGCGCCGGGCCTGGACCACCACCTACCCCCTGTTCCACGACTACAACAAATGCATCAAATGCATGCGCTGTATCCAGGTCTGCGACAAGATCCAGGCCATGCACATCTGGGACGTGGCGGGCACCGGGGGACGGACCACGGTGGATGTGTCCGGCAACCGGGTGATCAAGGATTCGGACTGCACCCTGTGCGGCCAGTGCATCACCCACTGTCCGGTGGCCGGGCTCCGGGAACGGGACGATACGGACAAACTCTACGAAGCCCTGGCGGACCCGGACAAAGTGACCCTGGTCCAGGTGGCTCCGGCGGTGCGGACGGCCTGGTGCGAAGCATTCAGCCTGCCCCGGGAGCAGGGGACCATCGGGAAAATGGCGGCGGCCCTCCGGCAGCTGGGGTTCGACCATGTGTACGACACCACCTTCGGGGCGGACCTCACCATTATGGAAGAAGCCAATGAGTTCCTGGAACGGTTCCAGGCCGGGGACACTAAAGAATTCCCCATGTTCACCAGCTGCTGCCCCGGCTGGGTCCGGTTCCTGAAAGGCCAGTATCCGGAACTGACCGGACGGCTGTCCACCTCCAAATCCCCTCAGCAGATGTTCGGGGCCATTGCCAAAACCTGGCTGGCGGAAAAGCTCCAGGTGCCTCCGGAAAAGCTGTACTGCGTCTCCATCATGCCCTGCCTGGCCAAAAAGGCGGAATGTGCCCTGCCCACCATGCAGGGGCCTTACGGACCCGATGTGGACCTGGCCCTCACCACCCGGGAATTCATCCGGATGCTCCGGGCGGACCACCTGGATCCGGCCCTCCTGCCGGAAGAACCGCTGGATGATCCCATGGGCACCTTTACAGGAGCCGGGACCATTTTCGGCACCACCGGCGGGGTACTGGAAGCGGCTCTCCGTACAGCCTACGCCACCCTGACCGGGGAAAATCCCGATCCGGACCTGTTTGCTCCTTTGCGGAACGGTACAGGGCTCCGGGATGCAGTGTACACCATGGCCGGCAAAGAAATCCGCTGTGCCGTGGTCAGCGGCCTGGGAAACACCCGGCAGCTGATCCAGGCCCTGAAGCGGAAAGAGGTCCATTACGATTTCGTGGAAGTGATGGCCTGTCCCGGCGGCTGTGCCGGAGGAGGCGGCCAGCCCATTCCCCAGGAGGATGTGGAGCTGGAAGGCGTCCGGGGAGAAGAGCTCCGGACCCTGGACAAGCACAGCCATCTCCGTTTCTCCCACCAGAATCCCCAGGTCCAGCGGCTGTACCGGGAATTTTTGGGCAAACCCCTGAGCCCCAAAGCAGAAAAACTCCTCCACACGGATCATTTTGGGTGGAAGATGTAGAGGCTGTTGCAAAAGCAACAGCCTCCTCTTCAGGTCTCGGGCCTCGAGTCATGAGTCTCGGACCGCTGGATAGAACCTGTCCTTCGGCCAGGTTCTTCTTATTGTGTATAACCGTAG